>Ga0255766_10005973_pt1 | contig 10006 bp, 16 predicted proteins | sample 071ome_23_FD_179966 | JGI IMG/M metagenome (GOLD analysis project Ga0255766, IMG submission 179966) | Coastal salt marsh microbial communities from the Groves Creek Marsh, Skidaway Island, Georgia - 071403BT metaG (version 2) | ecosystem: Environmental > Aquatic > Marine > Intertidal zone >... | reverse complement strand
AGATGGTTCGCAGATGAGAGTGATATCCGATGAACGGACAGCAATCTCTCGGTCGTCACTGAACTTGGGGAAGGGCACTGCCCCGTCCCCGCTCACTTCACATGGGTATTTTAGCACACAGTCGGGGTCTCCGAACTCTACACCAGGAATCTCTTCAACCTCTGCGACGATCCAATGACCGTCAAACTTGAGCAGTTTCAGCATCATTAGGAACGAAACCAGTGTCAGCAGCAGGTGCTGGAGTTACTTCAGTGCGAGTAGCAGCTGCTTCTGCTGCTTCAGCCTGTGCAACAGTGTTGTTATAGGCTTCAATCAATCCAGGATCAGGAGCACCGATAGAGATAAGTGTAGAGAACGCCACTTTAAATTCGGTATCGGTGGAATATGGAAGCCACTTGCTGAAACGAACCTGAACTTCTTGTGAAGAGGGATCACCAACAGTTTTCTCCACACTCAAGATGTAAGGTCGGATCATGACCAGGCATACAGGTTTGCCCTCTGGGTCATTGTTCTCACGCATTTCCTGAAGATCAGTAATAACACGTTCTCCTGTTTGGAGCACAACAATAGATGTAGCCATAGTTTATACGAAATGGATAATAGTATGATAACACAGAAAAAGAGGGGTGTCAACTGGATTTGGCCAGTTACCCCTCTGTCTGCGCCGACGATATTTGGGTCGCAGTTATTTATTCTAACAGCAATTCTTTTGCTGTGTCTGCAATAGAATATGTCACCTTCTTCTGATGATCGGGAATAATTTTCTTCAGCGAAATACGCAATAAACCGTCCGCAAATGCTACATCAGACACACGCAGATCATCAGATAGTTGCCATGTATTTAAGAAAGATCTCTTTGATAATCCTTTGTGGAGATACTCGACATTAGGATCTGTCTTCGTATCTTTGCTGGCAACTCGGAGAATGTTTGATTCAGTAGATACTTCGATCTCATCTTTTTTAAATCCCGCCAAAGCGATTTCAATTTCGTAATTAGCGGTGTCATGCTTGATTAAATTATAGGGAGGATAGTTTTTATTATGACTCGTCATCGATTCGAGTCTGTGGAAAACATCATCCAATCCCACATAGAAGGGAGAGTAAACGTCCCAAGCGTATTTATTCATTGATAGTCTCCTTGAGTAAGCGAGAGTTGTTAATGGACCCATTACGGCATCCACTACTAATTATAACCGAACATAAAAAAAGCGGGGTGTTGAGCCCCGCACATTTTTATTCGGTTTACACTTCTGTTTTCTTTCGACCGATGTTGTACTTGGACTCAAGCGTCCATTCATCCTTATCTTTAAAAGCAAGAACTTTAATTTGATTGAGAGGTGCTACATCTTCAATAGCAGTAGCATCAACAATAGCAACCAGTCCCCAGTCGGAGAGAAGTTGTGCAATACGATTACGTCTCTGTAAATCATTCAAAGTAAAGTTTGTCTTCTTGCCATCAAGAGCAAACAGTTCTTTAAAATGAACAATGTAGTATCTACCCTGCTTGTGTAGAATGTGACAGGATTGATATAGTTTACGTTCTTTACGGGAAGCAACTCCGATACGGGTGAGTGTCTCACGAACCTTTAGAAAGTCATCTGGTTCGGACAAACTCACTTCCACCATATCAGCGGGTTGCCACTGTACTTCAATTTCAGTTGTCATCTTTGTCCGCCTGTATCTAATAGTTTTTTAATCTCATCTAGTTCAGAATTCGTGAGAATCCTCAATGCGGCGACGGCTTTGTTATGGCTATAACCATAATATTGCTTCACCAATTCAAGATGCTCAAGAGTTTCTTTTCTCACCCACGGCGTAAAACGCTTTCTAGGCTTCAAACTATTTATGTAAAAGTCATATTGCATCTTCTTATCTAACTGATGATACTTGTTCATCTCGTTAGCGAAGAGAATGCTATCGGTAAATCCAGACAGACATTTGTTGATAATAAAAGGAGGATACTTTCTTACAGCATCCTCATTACCATCAAGTAGATTCTTTTTTGATTGATTAATACTATAAAGATAGTCCTTTAGTTCCATTATTTAAATACAGCAGTCACACCAAGAACTTTGGCATTAGGATTACGTGCCAGGGCAACCTCCCTGGCTTCTTGATAGTTGCGAGCAATCACCTCTTCAGTGAAGACATGACCTGCAACGTAGAGTTTAACTTCACATTTCATAGTTAGTAAGGATGAGTTCCTTGCGAGACGCTTGATCTATATTATAACTCCCCACGGAGCGCATGGTGTAAGTGTGTGCAAATTCTGCTACTGTCCACCCTTCGAACCTTTCTTTAACAAGATTAGACGAGTTGTAAGATATGCATTGAGGACCAATAAAACGGTCACAATCAGCAGCAAAGGTGTCATGATCGAAGCACTTGTGCATACTACCTCGCCTTCCGTATAGGTTAGATTTAATATCATAGGGCGGGTCGAGGTAAGTGAAGGTGTCTCGATCGTCGGTAAGTAGCTCTTCATAAGATAGGTTGGTAATTTTCCAATTCTTAATCATCAACGAGAAGTCTGGGAGTCTATCAATGCCTCGCATTGAGAAATTGCTCTCTGAAGCCTGCTTTGAGAAAGATGAGGATTCAGTGAGACCAGAAAAAGAGCACTTGTTAATAACGTAAAAAGCAACAGCACGAGATAAATTGGATTGATTATCTTGTGTTCCATTTAGATAGTCCTTTGATTGCTTAAACAATACTTCTGCTGATGAAGGGTCGCAATGACGATACTTAAGTTGAACAAGTTGGTCACGCATCTCTTTCCCATGATCTCTCAACTCACACCAGAAGTTGTAGAGAGGTTCATATAAATCGTTGACCCAGATATCCAATTTAGGATACCTTTTAGTCACTTCAATTGCTACGCTACCACCACCAAGAAAAGGCTCACGATACTCCGTTGCCTGGGAAAGGTCTGGGAGGAATCGGAACAGGTTTGCCAGTGCTCTGCTTTTCCCCCCTGGGTAGCGGAGTGGTGTCTTCAGTGATTTTAAAGTTTGGGTCATGATATTTGAGGTATTCCCAGAAGGTCATTTTCATTTCTTTTTGCGTCATGCCACAATGTGCAGCTGCAGTAGGTAAGTTCATTGTAGCATGAAACAATCCTTCGTTTGATTCTTTCACGTTTTCAGGTGTGGTCTTCTTCATCGACTTCTCCAGAAAATTCAAATTCTTCGATGTCACTAGCAGGAACTTCATATTCACCAGCAACCAAGTACCAATGATGACCAGCCCTTTCACCAAGATACTTCATTTGATCTTCGGGAAAGCTGTTCTCACGCATTGCTGCCTGAATCTTAAGGTGAATAAGTTCTTCTTGAGTAGGTACTTTCATCAGAGAACAAGTTGTTTTTTAGGTGTAATCAGAGTAGAGAAGATGCCTTCATATTGCTCCACAATACTAGGATTTGGTTCTACCATATAGACTGTATAGTCGCGTGGAACAGTGAATTCAATATCTTCCTTGGCTAGAGGAGACCACGGAGCAAATCCCAATTGTCCTTGACCTTGAGGAACTGCTACTAGAGCATTCCCAATAGTAATTTCAGTATCAGTTTCGTTAATGAGATCGCAAATTACGTCCTCACCAGAACGAAAGCGCACAAGTTTAGTGTTCATTTATTTTCCTTAAGTGTTGTTTCCACGGAACAGAATACTGTCCCCTACTTCTATTGTAAAATAGGAATGCGTTAGCATGATACTGACCATTGAAGGGATCGCGACCATGTTCTGCCGTCATACCATTGTATATCATTGCGTCACCATATGTCAAGGTAACGTAATTTTTATTTCCACTTGGATCTTTTACCCATATATCCCATGGTTCATCAGATGATAGATGAACCGTGATTGCTATTTCACTTTCCAATCTGTCTACATGTGGCTTGAGAATATTGCCATTGTAATACACCCTACCATAGCAGTATGTAGGCAATACTTTTTCACCAAGTATCCAATTTACTTCTGGTGTCTTCGCCACCAACAGTTCTAGGAAAGAAATGTATCCAAAGTTTTGGCGATTGCCATCTTCGTTTACTTCAACATACTTTTCACAGTAGTCAATATATTCTTTTCCCAAATCCTGTGCTTCCTGCGGATCCAGGAATCTACGAAGAACCTTATAGTTATTACTTAAACTCACAACTCATCATGACTTCGGTTAAACATGCCAGTAGATTGATCTCTTGGTCAGCAACAAAAGAAATCTGATACTGATACTTTGCTAGGATCAGAACAGCCTCTGGAATAGATGCGCCTTTGAGGTTTTCATACAAACAGTCATAGATTTTACGGATGACAATGTTGGGATCATTGTCAATGTTTTCCACAACCCACTTACGAACCGTGGTGAACTCTTTGTTCTTCATAGACCTGACTAGATCATTGACTGACACATCAGCAATGTCAACCAAGATAGATGTATCGATCTTTCCAGTAGCAGCATGACGCTGACACTCATTTATCAGACGACGCCAGTCAGGATAGTAACGTTGAATCAACTTGACAAGAATCTTGTCCTCACACTCAACCTCATTCTCCTTTAGGATCTGTTTAAGACGCACAAAGAACTGACCCTGAAGCTCCATCTTGGCTTCGTTCTTAACACGAAAGTCCACCACCGTGCAGCGAGAATGCAGCGGTTCGATGATCTTGTTTGGGAAGTTACAAGTGAAGATGAAACGACAGTTGCTGTGAAACTCCTCCACAGCCGCCCTCAAGGACAGTTGCACGTCGTTGGTGGTGTTGTCTGCCTCATCAATGATAACGACCTTGTGGGGCGCTCCAGAGGCGAGAGAGACGGTGCTAGCGAACTGCTTTACCTTGTTCCGCACCGTGTCTAGGAAACGACCCTCGTCGGACCCGTTGATGACGATATAGGAAGCACCTATCTCCTCACAGACTGCCCTGGCTACGGTAGTCTTACCGACACCAGCAGTTCCTGCTAGCAGTAGGTTAGGAATCTCACCTTGTTCTAGGAATGCCTGAAAAGATTCCTTGATATTCTTGGGCAGAATACAGTCCTGCAGTTTGCGAGGTCGATACTCTTCGACCCAAAGGAATTTTTTATTCATCATTAAGTAATTCTACAGGCTCAAAAATTTCATCCATAGATCCATGCTTAAACACAGACTCTGGATGATTCATAATACTACCACGAAAATACTCGCCAAGTCCATGAGACTTTACGGTATAGAACATAGTTTTTTTCTTTTGTTTACACCACTCAATAGCGAAGAGTAGTGCGGCTCCATCAATTTTACTATTAAAGTCGGCAGTAAGAGTGACAAATTTTCTTTTTTCTGTCATCAAGAATCCAACCTTATCTGGTCGCATCCATTCTGGCAAAGTCCACTCTTTTAACCAAGCACATCCATAGCTATCACATATTGGAGGTCGCGATAGATCTTCATAGATACCACAACCATGTTCCATAACGTGAGGACAAGGATGCTCTGGATATACTTTATGTTCGTTGATCTTAACTGTTAAGGTTCCACGGCAGCACAAAGTACATCCACCACATTCTTTTCCGTTCATCAAGGTTCAAGTGCAATATAGTATTTCAATTCAATGCTCTGATGAATCCACTCGGTAATACCACCAGAAGCAACATTTACTTTATAGTTTCCTGGGTGCAGACGAAGGTTCTCAACTTTCATAGAAAGATCAAACTCACCAGTGCTTTCACCACTCACAGTTTGACTGTATACATTGCCAGTATCATTCTCTTTGTCGCACAGATCAAGATTGATTGTACCATCAGAAGAAGCTCGGAATGCCAGATCTGGCAAATCATAAACTGCAGATGCTTTCTGAAGTGCAACTAGATCTTCATACTTAACCACAAAGCTAAAGTCAGTTCCAGGAAACTTAACCGTAGTTTCTGGTGCAGAACTCAAAGTAATCTCTGGGTTTGAGAAATAATACTTTGCTGAACGACCGTTACCACGAATAGTAACATAATTTTCATTGTCGAACTGCAATGCAGCGTCATCAAAGAGAGACAGTCCTGCAAGAAACTGGTTCAAATCATAGATACCAAAAGTTTGAGGGAAAGCTTCTTCGCTTTTATATTCAGCAATAGCATTCTGACCAACACTAATGGTCTTGAGTACAGTGCCTTCCCGAATAAGGATAGAACTATTGATTGTGCAAAAGTTCTTGAGAATGTCGCGAGTTTGTTTAGAAAGGATCACTGTGCTCATTGGTTGTAGTGTTCAGTAACGTTGGTTTTGTCAGAGAAGTGAAGAAGAAGCAACCCATAGTGCAGGATCTTGATGATGTCCCGACGAGCGGTGCCCTTCTTATCATATCGAGAAGCATACTTGAGGATGTTGCTTCGGCAAAATGCCTCTGCATCACCACATGCTTCGATCAAGTCTAACGTTTGAATACTGTCATTGCCAGCAGAGTAATGTTGATTATAGGTTCCAGAAATATAGTCACGTAGCTCTTGGAGTAGAGCGTCTTCATTGTATTTGAAAGTCATTTATCCCAGATAAAGTCAATGTCATTATGGTAGCATTCAATGATGGAACCGTCAATCTTTCTGACGAATAGAACGAGGTTTTGTCCACCAAGAATTTTAACGGTCTGCCCGTCTTTGAGACGGGCTAGGTGACCGATGTATCCATGGAATTCAAGCTGTTGCTTCTTCATTAGCGTTCTCATCGATTTTGTCGTAGAGTTCAATAAAGGAAGTCTTGGTCTCGTCATCGAAACGATTGACACAGACTTCGATTGCCTTCATGCGCTTACCGAAGATCGAGAAAGCACGGACAATGTGGGTTAGGCGGCGGGTAGAGATGACTTCATCAATACCACCATCATTAAAAGTCTTACGAATAACTTCTGCCCAGGTAGCAAGTTTAGCACAGAACTCATCATCTTGGCAACCCAGTTGTTCAGCAAGTTTCTCAAGAATCTTGGTTTCAACAGCAGGGGTAGGATACTCCTGCTCGAAGGTCAAAGCAAAACGCTCAAGGAATGCTTCGTTGAGGACGTTGGTGCCGATGAAACGTCCGTCATCAGAACCTTTGCCCTTGGTGTTGGCAGTAGCAATGATGTTGAATCCAGAAGCGGGTTGCACATAGCGACCAGTCTTTTTCAGAAACACACCTTTACCTTCAAGGATGGACTGGAGGCATAGAATTTTGTTGGAAGCAAGGTCAACTTCATCGAGTAGCAGGATTGCACCTCGTTCGAGTGCTTCCACGACAGGTCCGTTATGCCAAACAGTTGCCCCATCCACAAGGCGAAAGCCACCAATAAGATCGTCTTCATCAGTTTCAATAGTAATGTTGACACGAATCAGTTCACGATCCAGTTGGGCACACGCTTGCTCCACAGAGAAAGTCTTACCGTTACCAGACAGACCAGTGATAAAAGTCGGGTAGAAGAGACCAGATTTGATGATCTTCTTTACGTCAGCAAAGTTCCCGAACGGGACATAAGTGTCGTCCTTGAGAGGAACGAGGTTCTGTTCTTCCCGCTCGGTAACAGGAACAGCCGCAGGAGCATTATAGGTCTGCTCAAGTTTCTCCTGAACAGTCAGGTTCCAAGTGCCACGGCGGACATAGAAATCACGCAGACGCTTTACCGCAGTCGGATACGTAACTCCAAAGTGATCTGCAGCAGAACGAACAGCATCAGCATTGATGTCGTTACCATAAGTTTCGGACAGATAAGAGGTGAGTTGAGTAGTGGTCAGTTCAGAACGAGCGGGCATTGGTTGGTTGCGTATGAAGTAATTATAGGGCAAGAGGGTGGTGATACCACCCCCGAGTGGACAGTCTGTCAAGCGACATACTGGATGAAGGAGTTGAGCAGTTTCTTGTTTGTGGACTTGCTAGCAAGCATCTTCTTGAATGCTCGCGTGATCTCTGCTTTCTTGGCACCAGATTCAACTTCAAATTCAGTGTCAGCAGACAAAGAATTATTTGATAGTGCATAAAGAGCCGTGAATGATTTGGGATCAGGAATGATCGCAGACTTCTCTTTCTTCCACTGCTTTTGTACATCAGCATACTTCATGCTGTTGCCATAAACAGAAACAAAGTTAGACAGTTGTGATGCGCTACCGATACGAAAACCAAGAACATTTACACCAGGGTTACGATCTCGAACTTGCTGGATAAAGTTGTTAGTGGATACACCATAGTATTCGGTCTTGCTGTAAGTGATTCCTGTTTTGCGATCACGGAGAATGCAATTTTCAGTGCGACGAGGACGAATATAATACTCATCTTTGTATTCACTATAATACTTACGACCATAAGTGCTCATGCAAGATTCACCATCAGTCAAGATACACACGTTAACTTTCTGAAGATCATTCTGCTTTTTAAATTGAGGAATGATGTAGTTCAGCATGACAACAGCTTCATTAAGAGGAGTGCCAGACAGACCGATACCAGGGGTAGTTTGATACGAGACGTATTGAACGTAAGCATATGCTTCGCGGAACAAGTTGTAGCACATCCGTTCATAATCTTTGGAGTTAGAACGAGAAGACACAAAGTTCATCAGATGGAACTGGTCCTTGTGCAAAAAGACTTTGTTCTCTTCACAACCCCTGCTCTCAAAATATTCATCATCATTGTGGTTATCAACTACCCGACCATTTGCACGGCGAACAGGATAGTAGTCATTGGTAAACGCATAGACTTCAAAAGGGATTTGAACTTTCTTGCAGAAAGCAGTCATGTTTAAGACTTGCTTTACTGCTGCAAGAATATCATGTTGCATTGATCCAGACCAGTCAAGGAGGAACAACAAACCATGGTTCTTACCATCAGTCACTACAGTCACTTTCTTGAAGATGTCTTCAGAATACTTATAAGTATGAAGCTTTGAAGTATCAAGAACACCAGTTTTAGATTCTCCAGAACGAGCATAAGCGTCAGCAGACTTACGGCACTCAAACTCTTTAACAAGATAGTTTACCTCTTTCTGCGATTGCTTTCTGAACTCACGATAAGCATCTTGTACTTCTATGTATCCAGCAAATTCCTCATTTCGCTCAAGAAATCCCTTGGAATAAGAATCAATCCAGTCATGAACTTCAGTCCAGTCAGCGACATAATCAGGAAGATTAACGCTGTCAGGAATCTCGATGTAATTGTTGTTACCAGACCAGCGATCAGTAAATCCTTTTGCGTTCTCATCAAAAGCACGTTGGGTGCGAGACTCCTCTTCATCCATATGCTCACCACCTTCAGGTGCGCTGCTACCTTGCGGCACAGATTCTCCGCCATCAGAGTTTTCGTTTTCACTCTCACGACGCTGTGCCTCATCCAGCATCTCTTCATGAGTCATAGTGTCACCATCAGAACCTTCAGGACTCTGACGTTGGGATTGCATCTCTTCGGGAGCAGGTTCCTGAACCTTTTCTTTCTTGCTGTAATTATAAATGTCAACAGCAATTTGCAGGGCTTCCTCAAAAGTTTCGCAGTCATCGATGCGAGGAAGGAACTGACGCTCATCTGATTCAAAAGGAATCATGGCAGAAGCACCAATCTTATAGTTCAGATTGATACGATCAATCAAGCTGAAGGTGTTGAGATCTTCGTCAGCGATCTCAAAGAAATCTCTCTCATGCAGTTCTTTGTAACCACCAGCGAAAGAACGACGCAGACCAGGATACTTGCGCTTCATCAGCTTCTCAATGCGAGCATCCTCAACCACGTTGATGAAGTCCATAGGACAGTCAGCAACGTTCCTCCAATCTTCATTAGGGGTGAAGAGAGCGTGACCAACCTCATGCCCCACCAAGAGGTCATAGACGATGTTAGATGCCTTGTCCCAATTAGGCAGGGTAAGCACACGGGTGTCCACATTGAACTGTGCTGTAGAACAGTTGCGGTGCTCAACAATCAGGTTCTCGGTTGCCAGCAAACGGGCAAGGTTACCTTTGATTGCTTGGGTGGTCATGGCTTCTCTTGCGTTGATGCATATAGTATATACGCAAAAAGGGGAGTCCGAAGACCCC
>Ga0255766_10005972_pt1 | contig 10006 bp, 6 predicted proteins | sample 071ome_23_FD_179966 | JGI IMG/M metagenome (GOLD analysis project Ga0255766, IMG submission 179966) | Coastal salt marsh microbial communities from the Groves Creek Marsh, Skidaway Island, Georgia - 071403BT metaG (version 2) | ecosystem: Environmental > Aquatic > Marine > Intertidal zone > Salt... | reverse complement strand
CGGACGCAAAACGGGAAAAGGGTACTATCTTTATGACAGTGCAACTCTGGTCCCCAATCCTGAAGTTGAAACGATCATCACAGAGGAACGGCAAAAGGCAGGCATCACCCCAAAACCTGTTGCGGCCACCGATATCGTGGACCGTTATATGACAGCAATGATCAGCGAAGCCGTACGCGTGTTGGAAGATAACATCGCTGCGAGACCGCTTGATATCGATATGGTGCTGCTATTCGGTTATGGTTTTCCCCGCCATCGAGGCGGTCCCATGCATTATGCGGACACAATTGGCGCCAAAGCGCTGATTGAGCGGATCGAAACATATGCCAAGGAAGACAGTTATTATTGGAAAGTTCCCGCACTCTTGCGACAAATGGCACAAGAGGGAACAACATTTGCAGATATGAACAAATAGGATGACCGATGGACCTTAACTACACGGAAGAAGAACGGGCGTTTCAAAGTGAGGTACGCCAATTTCTGGCGGATTATCTGCCCAAGAACATTGCAGCGGCTGTGCGGGCCCACGACGGTTTAACCAAAGAGATGATGGATGAGTGGCACGCCATTTTGAACAAAAAAGGCTGGCTTGCCACCGTCTGGCCCAAAGACTTCGGCGGTCCGGGTTGGAGCCCCGTTCAGAAACATATTTTTGAGGAAGAATGTTGTCGCGCGAATGCGCCCCGTATCGTTCCCTTTGGTGTCAACATGCTTGGCCCCGTGTTGCAGAAGTTTGGAACAAAGGAACAACAAGACACCGTTCTGCCCCGCATCTTATCGGGAGAAGATTGGTGGTGTCAGGGATATTCTGAACCCGGTGCAGGATCTGACCTTGCCTCGCTCAAAACCCGCGCAGTGCGGGAGGGCGATGATTATGTCATAAACGGACAGAAAACTTGGACAACCCTTGGCCAACACGCCAATAAAATCTTCTGTCTTGTGCGCACCAGTACCGAAGGCAAACCTCAAGAAGGCATTAGTTTTCTTTTGGTCGATCTGGACACACCCGGCATCGAAATGCGCCCCATTCGGTTGATCGAAGGGGGACATGAGGTAAATGAAGTGTTTTTCACAGATGTGCGCGTGCCGGCAAAAAACCTTGTGGGTGAGGAAAACAAAGGCTGGACCATCGCTAAATATCTGCTGAGCCACGAACGCACCGGCATCGCGGGTGTCGGATTTTCAATGCAAGCGCTGGAAGAGGTCAAAGCCATCGCCGCGACGATCAAACGCGGTGCAAAGCGGTTGATCGACGAACCACTTTTTGCTGCAAGGCTGGCACGGGTGGAAATTGACCTTGAGGCAATGAAAATCACCAATTTACGGATGCTGTTTCGCGCTCAGGAACAGGGCGCACCGGGACCGGAAACCTCTATTCTTAAAATAAAAGGGTCGGTCATAAATCAGGAATTGCAAGACCTCGCCCGCCGCGCACTTGGCCCGTTAGCGGCCCCTTTCCCGGGTCATGTGAGCGAAGGGAACCTTCTTTTTGGCCCCCCCGACACAGCCTTTAACGCGGCGCGTTATTTCAATAACCGCAAAACCTCCATCTTTGGCGGATCCAATGAAATTCAGCGCAATATTCTGACCAAAACGATGCTGGAGCTCTGAAAGATGGATTTTAACCTTACCGAAGACCGCCGCATGTTGTCTGATACGCTTGGCCGGTATCTCAATGATCAATATAGCCTCGAGCATCGAAATTCCGTTGCTTATGACACACCTTTTTATGATCCAGCAAAGTGGCAAGAGCTTGCAGAGCTTGGCGTTTTTGCCGCCCTTGCCCACGAAGAGGCCGGCGGATTTGGCGGCGCGGGCGGAGATATCTCAATAGTATTTGAGGCTATGGGCAAAACGCTAGTCTGTGAGCCCGTCTTGGCCTTATTGATGGCCAGTCGGTTGCTGTCGGCGGCAGGCAAAGATCAAAGCAGCCTGTTGGATGGATCTACCAAATACGGGGTTGCGCTGTCGGAACCTGACGCACCCTATGACCTTACGGATATAGCGGCAAGCGCGGATGCATCCCATAAATTGACCGGTCGCAAATCCGCTGTTTATGGCGCTCATGTCGCCGATCGTATCCTCGTAGCAGCGCGCAGAGAGGGACAATTAAACCTCTATGAGGTCGCGGCAACGGATGTAGAGATCATTTCCTACGGCATGATTGACGGGGGTGGTGCTGGCGAAGTCTTGCTGGAAAACACCCATGCAGAGCTGATTTTGGAAAACGCGGGCGCGGCGGTTCAGGATGCTACGGATGCAGGCGTGGTTGCGCTTTGTTCAGAAGCGGTCGGCGCGATGGAAATCGCCTATGACATGACGGTGGACTACCTCAAACAGCGCAAGCAATTTGGCCGTACCATTGGCAGTTTCCAAGCGCTTCAACACCGCGCAGTAGATATGCTCACGGAAATCGAACAGGCAAGATCGCTGACGATCAAGGCTGCCGCAGAACTTGGCGGTGCCGAGGCAAGCCGCTATGCGTCAATGGCCAAAAATATGATCGGGCGCGCAGGGCGTCAAATCGCAGAGGAAGCCATCCAAATGCATGGCGGAATTGCGATGACATGGGAATATGGCGTGTCCCATTACGCCAAGCGCATCATCATGATTGACCACCAACTTGGGGACACCGATTACCATTTGGCCCGCATCATGGCAGACCTCAACACCGCCTAAATGTGAGATGTTTAAAAATAAAGTGAGCGGCGCAGGTTAAGCTACCGCTCATTTATCATTTGAACTCAATGTTTCTTTGCCCCGTTTTCAGGTCTAAAGCACATAGCGGCTCAGATCCGTGTTACGGGTCAGATCACCAAGGTTGTCTTCAACATATTGCGCGTTCACCTCTACGCTTTGTCCGGATTTGTCAGGGGCGACAAAGGACAGTTCTTCGAAAATCCGCTCCATCACGGTGTAAAGACGGCGCGCGCCAATATTTTCAACAGATTGGTTTACCTCTGCGGCAATTTTAGCAATGGCTGAAATGCCGTCATCGCAAAAGGTAACATCCACACCTTCTGTTTCCATCAATGCACGATATTGAAGGGTCAAGGCATTGTCCGTTTCAGTCAGGATGCGCACAAAATCTCCCTCAGTGAGGGCGCGCAGTTCCACGCGAATGGGCAAACGCCCCTGCAATTCCGGCAAAAGATCAGAAGGTTTCGCGACATGAAACGCGCCAGAGGCAATAAAGAGAATATGGTCTGTTTTTATGGGGCCATATTTTGTGCTCACGGTGGTCCCCTCAATCAGAGGTAACAAATCACGCTGCACACCTTCGCGGCTCACATCTGCACCTCGGGCATCGGAACGGGCGCAGACCTTGTCAATTTCATCCAGGAAAACAATGCCGTTTTCCTCAACCGCGCTCATTGCTCTGCGGGTAACCGCTTCGTCATCCAAAAGCTTATCAGCTTCTTCCTCCATCAATACGTCATGACTTTGGGAAACGGTCATTTTACGTTTTGTGGTTCGCTGGCCCAAGGCTTTGCCAAATATATCCCCGAGGTTCATCATCCCCATCTGGCTTCCAGGCTGACCGGGGATATCAAACATCGGCATTGGATTGCTTGTGTCCGCGACCTCAAGTTCAATTTCGGTGTCATCCAATTCCCCAGAACGGAGCTTTTTGCGGAACAATTCCCGTGTCGCCTCACGCGCATCGCTGCCGGCGATGGCTTCTATGACGCGGTCTTCCGCGGCACGCGCTGCTTTGGCTTTCACATCTTCGCGCATTTGATCGCGTGTCATGGCAATGGCACTGTCCACAAGGTCACGCACAATCTGTTCAACGTCTCGTCCGACATATCCGACTTCGGTAAATTTTGTCGCCTCGACCTTTATGAAAGGTGCCTTGGCCAATTTCGCCAGACGTCGGCTGATTTCAGTTTTACCAACGCCCGTTGGCCCGATCATAAGGATGTTTTTAGGATAAACCTCTTCCCTCAGACTGTCGTCGAGTTGCTTTCTGCGCCAGCGAGACCTCAGAGCCACCGCAACCGCGCGCTTGGCATCTTTTTGACCAATGATAAAGCGGTCCAATTCAGATACGATTTCGCGGGGAGTCAGATCAGTCATATTTACCTCATGGGACGTTTCACCGCGCGTTTAGCGCCGCAACAGAGTTTCTTAAACCCAAAATACCAATTTAGGGTGAAATTTCTTCGACGGTCAGCTTGCCGTTTGTGTAAACACAAATATCAGCTGCAATGGCCATCGCATCGCGCGCAATGGTTTCCGCGTCTTTCTCAGTTTCCATCATACCACGCGCGGCCGCCAAAGCATAATTCCCACCAGAACCGATTGCAGCGACATCATGTTCCGGCTCCAAGACATCCCCAGCACCAGTGATGACCATAAGATGCGTTCCGTCCGTAACAATCAGCATTGCTTCGAGTTTTTGGAGATATTTGTCTGTGCGCCAATCTTTAGCCAATTCAACCGCCGCGCGGGGCAGTTGGCCCGGTGTCGCTTCGAGTTTTGCTTCCAAGCGCTCAAGAAGGGTAAAGGCATCCGCCGTTGACCCTGCAAAGCCTGCGACAACGTCAAAGCCGCCAGGGGATAACCGGCGCACTTTGCGCGCTGTTCCCTTGATAACCGTCTGCCCAAGGGATACTTGACCATCCCCTGCGATGACAACTTTACCGTCTTTTTTTACCCCGATAATTGTCGTTCCGTGCCAACCGGGGAACTGGTCTTTGCTCATAGATTGATCCGTTTGTTTGGAATACCGATGACGTCGCAGAAAGAATGGCGCATAAAATCAAGATTTTTTGATCATGCGGCCATTCTCTATAAGCCTAGATTGAGGATTCAATCCAACTTTGAAGCGCTGCCTTTGGAGCCGCACCCGCACGGTTTGAAATCACTTCGCCGTCTTTAAAGATAAACAGCGCCGGAATGCCACGTACGCCCATGGATGCGGCGGTATTTGGATTGGAATCCACATCCACTTTTGCAATTTTGACTTTTCCTTCCATTTCTGAGGAAAGTTCTTCCAATACAGGACCGATCTGCTTGCAGGGCCCACACCATTCGGCCCAGAAATCGACAACAACTGGAATGTCTGAATTTCTTACTTCGGCATCAAAGGTGGCGTCCGTCACTGCGACTGTGGACATGTCGTACTCCTTAACATGTAAACTCTAGATGGTTAACCTAGGGAGCGACATGGCAAAGGTCAAGCATCTGCCACGGAGCGAAGGGCGTTAATCGCCAGTTCCGGTTCAAGTGGCATGAGCAAAGGTTTGGCTGTCCACAAAATACAGGGTTTAATTTGGTGTTCAGGATATAAGTCTGCAAGCGCAGCAATATAGGCACCCATTTGTCGCAAAATCCCCTCAGGCACTGCTGTCATATCACTTGGCACAGTGCGATTGGTCTTGAAATCAATCACCCAGACGTCTTTCCCATTTACAACCAGACGGTCAATAATGCCATTCATCAACCGGTTTTCTAAAGGGCCAAGACGGGCAGAAATTGGCACTTCGGCCAGAGTGTCTGGGGCAAAAATGAAAGACAGGCTGTCGTCATCGAGAACGCGCAAAGCTTCGTTGATCACCGCTTCAATATTTTCGCCATCCCGCAACAATCCCTTATTTTTTAGAATTAACTCTGCGCGATTTTTGCGATCTTGCGGGGTGATTTTTGGTAGCGTCTCGAGCAGAAGGTGAATCTGTGTACCGCGTCGCATCGCGGTTTCTTCGTCTTCACCCTCCTGACCCCAAATCGCTTTGGCACCGCCAAGGTCAGACGGATTTAAAATGTCCTCCTCCCCTGCAGGAAAAGTTGGTCTAAGCGCGACCCAATCCGGAAGATGCGTAATTTGTTCTGCCGTTCTCTTCTCTGGGCGCTGATGAAGTCCGTCCCAATCGCCAAAAGATACGCGTTTTCCAACGCCACCTTCAAATTCGCAATCAAAGGCGCCGGCCCTTTCCATTCCCTCAGCAATCTGTTCGTACCAGCTTGGCCGTTCGCCTCCTGTTTCCCCAGCGCCAGCCACGATCAGCCATTTTTCTGCGCGTGTCATGGCCACATAAAGCAACCTGTCGCGTTCCTGCAGTTCCTTTTGTTGTTTTTCCTCCTGAAGCGCCAGAAGCGTCTGGGGCATGTGGTCTTTGTTGGGCTTCCAAAGCACCACTTCGCCAGCGTTCAAAAGCACGTCAGACGTGCTGAGCGGACGTTTAGCTGTATCAGGAAGGATTACGATAGGCGCTTCTAGCCCCTTGGCCCCATGGACAGTCATTACCCGAATTTGTGCACCGTCGTTTTCAACCTGTCGTTTGATTTCAAGTGCATCACTTTGGCTCCATAGGATAAATCCTGTGAGACTGGGTATTTCGCTTTGTTCATAGCTTAACGCCTGCCCCAAAAGCGCATTTATTCCATCTTCTGCTTCTGGCCCAAGACGGGCGATAAATTTCTTTCGTCCATCGTATCGGGTCAAAATCCGTTCCAAAAGCTCATAGGGACGCAAAAAATCCGCTCTTTCCCTCAAATCCTGCAACACAGTAAGCTCGGTCGTATAGGTTTCAGACTGATCCCGCAAAACCTGCCATAGGTACCGTTTTCCCCTACCATAAGCGAGCGAGAACAATTTCTGTTCGTTCCATCCAAAGAGGGGCGATTTCAACACCACCGCAAGCGACAGATCATCTTCTGGCAGAACGAGAAACGACAAAAGCGCGATCAGGTCTTTGACAGCCATTTCCGCGCCAACCTTTAATCTATCGGCTCCGGCGATGGGCAAGTTTAGCGCTTTACAGGCTTGGATCACCTCATGAAATAAATCACTGCGTCTTTGAACAAGGATCAAGAAATCTCCGGCGGTCACCGGTCGGGCCTCAAATTTTCCAGTGCGTTCAATTTCGACCGGCAGCGGATGTTTTTCGTCAATCATCTTTTTGATCATTGTCGCAATCTGTCCTGCCAGGGTCACAAAATGGGTTTCGCGTCCCGCCAGATCAACTGGGAGCGACCAATCCTCATCACTGTCTTCGCTGATTTTTGGAATGAATGGCCATAAATCAACGCGGCCGGGCATTTCGGCCTTAAACGCTAAATGCTGTTGAGACAGTGAAAAACCGGATGAATCTTTTCCTGCAAAGGTTTCATCAACCACCCGCAAAATGGCCGATGACGATCTAAAAGAATACTCTAACGAACGGTCATGAAGTGGCGTGAGCGTATGCGCCAATTGATCGCCAAAGGCATTTTTCATATCATCAAAAGCGTCAGCATCTGCGCCTTGAAAGGAATAGATGGATTGTTTTTTGTCACCCACAACAAACAGCGTACGCTTTTCGCCGGATCGCGCGCCTTCTCCGCTCGTGATTTCTTGGGCCAGTTTTGCAATCACTTGCCATTGCAGGGGGCTTGTGTCCTGAGCCTCATCAACCAATATATGGCTGAGCCCTCCATCGAGGCGATATAACACCCAATCCGCAACCCGCGGGTCATTTAATAAATCGCGTGTCTTGAGGATAAGATCGTCAAAATCAAGCCACCCCCTGAACTGTTTTTCCCTTTCATAAATGGGAAGAAACTCCGCAGCCAATCCGTGAAGCGCAAGGGTTTGTTCCACAACAGATAACGACAATGTCTCTTGTTTTGACGCCGCGACGCGTTCCATCAAGTCTTGGACTTCAGCAAATATTGGGGCCAGCGCCCCTGTTGCGACAGCTTTGGAAGGAAAGCGGGCGCGGATGGAAAACGGCTGTGATTTGATCAGGAAAGCCTCTTGTAAACGTTCAAGTCCGTCAAGGGAAACTTCGCGCACCTGAGACAGAATATCCGCGACACTCTGGTCTGTTTTACCCCCTGAGCGCAGCGCATCTTTGATCCTGCTCACCAAAGCCAGATCGTCATCTCGTAAATGACGTGCAACCAATTCATCCATATCGTTCGGACCGCGCATTCCCAGCGCATTAAAAATTACATCGCGGTCATCTTTGAATTGGCTGTCCTGACGCGCGCGCAGCAGATCGTTGATGACGTTTTCAAGTGTCGTTTCATCGCTGAAGCCCACAAACCTTGCGATCACGCCAGTTTGGTCGGAGCGCGCAAGATTTTCCAGAATATCCTGACATAGCGCTTTAATGGAGCGATCATCCATTTCGCTAAAGTCTGGACTAACCCCCGCTTCAAGTGGAAACCGGCGCAGCAATGCGGCACAGAAAGAATGAATCGTCTGTATTTTAAGCCCGCCGGGCGTTTCTATTGCACGGGCAAACAATGTGCGGGCGTGGCGCAGTTGCAACTCATCAAATGGGGTTTCTGATCCTATTTGGCTGAGCTGGTCAAAAAGCTCTTTGTCCTCTTTCATCGCCCAATCGCCAAGCAAACGGAACAAGCGGTTCTGCATCTCGCTTGCAGCTGCTTTGGTGTAAGTCAGGCAGAGGATTTGTTCCGGGGCAACTCCTTGCAACAGCAAGAGAGCGACGCGATCCGTCAGCACTTTGGTTTTGCCAGATCCGGCATTTGCCGATAACCAGGTCGACGCGCTTGGATTGGCTGCGCGCACTTGGCTTTCACTGGCTTCATCACGGATCTTCATTCCAGATCCTCGCCTTTGGGCTCTTGTGTTATGTCCCATTCGCCGAAACGGGACAGCTGGTCATATTCCGAAAAATCCTTTGCCTTGAACAGGGCGCGACGAGGTGTGTACCCTTGATCCTTTTCGCCGTATGCAGCAATCAAGTTTTTGAATTTTTCCCATGCGGCCTGAACGGATTCCTCTCCAAATGGGGCTGGGCGATAAAGGCCTGATCCGCCCAACCCGATAAAGGCCGCCTCTGAGACGGGCGCAGGTGCAATTCTGTTAAAACCGCCTTCCTCTGCAATTGCGGCCATCAGATAAAGCTGTTTGTCAAAAACCCGCTGCTGCGCCGGAGTAGGGGGCGCTCCGGTTTTGTAATCAAACAAACTTATGCTTTGATCTTTACGGACATGGATGCGATCCGCCCGCGCAACAAGCGTGAAATTAAGCTCCCCCAGCGTTATTTTTCCATCTGCCTCAAAGTCGCTGTGGATAATATCATTTTGCCGCGCCGCCTCTGCATTAAGAAATTCAATGATAAAAGCCTCTATCCGGTTGCGCCAATAGGCACGCGCCAAGGCCCAAGGCACATGCCGACCCAATTCTTCGTCCAAAATCGACAAAAGCCGCTGACGCCTTTGATCTTGCTGTAAATTTGGCCAGTCTTTCATAAATCGTTCAAAGACCTTATGGACCACTATTCCCCGCAGCTGCGGATCAGCCGCAACATCCAATGGGTCGATCGCGCGCAGATTTAAAATGCGTTTTGCATAAATTGCATAGGGATCACGGATCAAGGTTTTGATTTCTGTTGCGGAAAGCTGCCTTGGCCGCGCCGAAACCGGCGGACGTGGGGAAATGCGCAAGGCAGGCGGACAGGATTTAACAGCCTCCATGTTTTTCACATACCCAAGGTATTTGGCACCCCTTGCCCGCATATTTTCCAACAGATGCGGTCCGTTTAACGCTGGTAGACCATTCAACAGATTGACCATGCGGTTCACCCAGCGCGAGGGAACGGTTTCCGCCTCATCCGAGCGGATCGACCTGGTGATCCAAACCTGTTTCACGCCAACCGCCTGTTGGAAATCATGCGCCGAAAGACCAATCTGACGTTCGGGCAACAAAAGACCCACGCTTTGACGCATTGACCTGTTGAGCCAAGGGTCAGGTGTTGGCACTTTGGGCCAGCTTCCTTCGTTCAGCCCCCCCAAGATGACAAGGTCAGCCCCCTGCACCCGCGCCTCCAACGTGCCCCAAATAAGAACATTGGGGTGCGGAGTAAGGGGATCCCTTATCTCCCCTTCGGCCAGAACCGCGCTGAATATGTCCACATAATCGCCCACATGCATTACGCCACCGCGATGCATGGCCTCTTGGATGGCAGCGCATGTTTTCGCGACCGCCCCGCCTTCTTTGCCCTCCCATAAGGGGGAAGCCCCGTCCTGCTCGTCTGGCGCGTAGCCC
>Ga0255766_10005952_pt1 | contig 10026 bp, 10 predicted proteins | sample 071ome_23_FD_179966 | JGI IMG/M metagenome (GOLD analysis project Ga0255766, IMG submission 179966) | Coastal salt marsh microbial communities from the Groves Creek Marsh, Skidaway Island, Georgia - 071403BT metaG (version 2) | ecosystem: Environmental > Aquatic > Marine > Intertidal zone >... | reverse complement strand
AATGCTCTGCCGGCGACATTTGGTGAGGGTGTCCAATACTCGTCGCCTTACGCCGTTTTCAATTCGTTGTCGTGTGTGTCTGCTGGTCATTGCACGGCTGTCGGCTACTTCAAGAATGCTGGCGGTGGCCGGGAGGCGATGACGATGACGTCGACTGGTGGGGTGTGGGCCAATGTTCGGCCGGCGACATTTGGTGACGGTGTCCAATCCTCGTCGCCTGAGGACGAGTTTTATTCGGTGTCGTGTGTGTCTGCTGGTCATTGCACGGCTGTCGGCTACTTCACGAATGCTGGCGGTGACTATGAGGCGATGACGATGACGTCGACTGGTGGGGTGTGGGCCAATGCTCTGCCGGCGACATTTGGTGACGGTGTCCAATCCTCGTCGCCTGAGGACGAGTTTGAATCGGTGTCGTGTGTGTCTGCTGGTCATTGCACGGCTGTCGGCTGGTTCATGAATGCTGGCGGTGACTATGAGGCGATGACGATGACGGGGTTCAGGGCTCAGGAGGACGCTCCGGAGTCGAGTGTGCCGGAGTCGAGTGTGCCGGAGTCGAGTGTGCCGGAGTCGAGTGTGCCGGAGTCGAGTGTGCCGTCGTTGGCAACCCTGCTTGCGCTTCCTCGGGCGATGTTGCTTGACACGCCAGAGGTGATGGTTGGGAGCACCATCGAGGTGACGGTCGGCGGTTTCACAGCCGGTGACACGGTTCGCTTGGTGGTGGCGTCAACCCCTCAGGTGTTGGGATCTGGTCTAGCTGACGCGTCTGGTTCGGTGACGTTGAGCGGTGTCATACCGATTGACTTGGCGCCAGGGGATCACACCATCGCGGCGATTGACGCAGAGGGTCGAGGATTCCGCCAGACGGTGACAGCGTTCGCGGTTTCGCTCCCAGCGACGGGCGGTTCCGGATCGTTATCGATCGGCATGATGGTTCTCGTGTTGGGTGCGCTCGTGGTAGTCGCGAGTCGTCGCCACGCCGCCCGGTAAGGGTCAACTCCGCTTCGCCGCAGTCGAGCGCCCGAGCCACGTGTCGCCCGGCCGTGGAATCCTCGATTGAGTTGCAGAACGAGATCCTAGGATGCGGTGGGTTTACGTATCGCCGCGCCGGAATTTTGGCGATGTGGCCCGGTTTGGCGTGGCACGCGGGCATGAGCCGACGGTCGAGCGGGCGTGACATCTGACGCGTGACACGACTACGCAGAATTGTTACTATGGCCGTAGTGTTAATTAGTGCGACGTCGCCGACGTCCCCCAGCGCCGAGGAGCACCGATGACCACATTCGATCTTGATTTGTCCAAATACCAGCTTGGCTGGAACGACGAAGTTGAGTACGCCTTCGAGCCTGTCAAGGGTCTGAATCAAGGTGTTGTGGAGCAGATCTCGTGGTGGAAAGGCGAACCTCGATGGATGACCGATCTGCGGCTGAGGTCACTGCGTTTGTTCGATCGTAAGCCGATGGCGGAGTGGTTCGCGCAGAACATGCCCGACATCGACTTCCAAGACATCTATTACTACCTGCGCCCTGCTGGTGAACAGGTCGATGAGTGGGACGAACTGCCCGAAGAGATGATGCGCACCTACGAGAAGTTGGGCATTCCTGAGGCCGAGCGTAAGTACCTTGCCGGCGTCACCGCACAGTACGAATCCGAGGTTGTCTACCACAAGAACCGCGAAGACCTTGAAGAGCAGGGCATCCTGTTCTGCGACATGGACACTGCGCTGCGCGAGTATCCGCACCTCGTGAAGGAGTATTTTGGGTCGGTCATCCCGCCCGGCGACAACAAGTTTGCCGCATTAAACACGGCCGTGTGGTCTGGTGGTTCGTTCATTTATGTGCCACCCGGCGTGGAAGTGGAGATGCCACTGCAGGCGTATTTCCGCATCAACTCCGAGAATGCCGGCCAGTTTGAGCGCACGCTGATCATTGCCGACGAGGGTTCTCAAGTGCACTACATCGAAGGCTGCTCCGCTCCGGTCTATTCCAGCGACTCATTGCACTCTGCGGTGGTCGAGATCGTGGTGAAGCCGCACGCCCGCGTCACCTACACCACCATCCAGAACTGGTCGCCCAATGTGTACAACCTGGTCACCAAGCGGGCGCGGGTGGAAGCGCACGGCCACATGGAGTGGATCGACGGCAACATCGGGTCGAAGCTCACCATGAAGTACCCCGCCGTGTACCTCGTTGGCGAGGGTGCCACGGGCGAGGTTCTGTCGGTGGCGTATGCCGGCGACGGGCAGCATCAGGACGCGGGCGCGAAGATGGTGCATGCCGCGCCGAACACGACGTCGAAAATCGTGTCGAAGTCGATCTCAAAAGATGGCGGCATCACCACCTACCGCGGTCTGGTGAAGGTTGAAGAGGGTGCGTACGGCTGCAAGAGCCATGTGCAGTGTGACGCGCTGATCCTCGACGAAGACTCCGTGTCGAAGACCCTGCCGTACATGGAGATGGGGGAGCGCGATGCCGAGATCGGTCACGAGGCCACGGTGTCGAAGATTGCTGATGAGCAGATCTTCTACCTCCAGAGTCGCGGCCTTTCAGAAGAGCAAGCCATGTCGATGGTGGTCAACGGGTTCATCGAGCCGATCACCCGCACATTGCCCATGGAGTACGCCGTTGAGTGGTCGCGGCTGATCGAACTACAGATGGAGGGTTCGGTCGGGTGACGCACCCTGCCTAGGCTGGCGCCATGCCGATGCGTACCGAATGCAAGAACTTCGAGTCGCGCTCGTATCCCAATGGCGACACGGTGCGGAAATGCAATCTCGACCTCGCGCCCGACGCGCCGTGGCGTTGTCCAGATGAGTGCCCGAAGTATGAGCGTCGGCTCGCGGATGCAGCGTGGACGCATGGATCGCTGGTCGTGTCGGCCACGCCACCGGAACCAGAGTCGGTCGCCGATGGGTCAGCAGCGGCGCTGCTGGATGCGGCCGAAGACATCCTCAATGCCGCGGGGCCGTCGATCCTCGCCGAGATCGAAGCCGAGCGACGGACTCGGCCTCGTCGAGGCCTGCGCCGCCTGTTTCGGCGTGGCCGTGCCGGCGACTGAACTCGGCATAGCGACACCGTGAGAGTGAGTCGGACGTCACGTCCGGAGTCGTCGGAATTTCCACTACGCGCGTAGTAGTATTTCGGTGTGCTGGACCTGAAGTCCCTCCCACTTCCGACAGCCGATGAGGAAATCTGGCGTTACAGCCGGATCGACCTCCTCCAACCGGAACGCTTCGCGCCGGCGCCCGTGCGCACCGACATCGTCGATCCGCACGGGGTGTGCAGCACCACCGCCACCTCAAGTGCCGTGGCATCACCGGATGTGTTCGCAGCGCTCAACGCAGAGTCGATGAGTGAACTGCGTGTCGATGTGCCTGCTGGAAGAACGTTCGAGGCACCGATCATCATCACCCACTACATCGACGCCGGCACCGCAACGCTGCCGCGCACGATCGTGGAAATGGGTCGTGACGCCGAAGCGACCATCGTGGAACAGTTCGTGTCGGTCGAAAGCGGAGTCGCGCTGTGCGTTCCCGTGCTGAGTGCTCGTCTCGATGATGCTGCCCGCCTGCGGTACCTCGCCGTGAACGATCTCGACACCGAGGCATGGCAGATCGGCCATCAACTGGCCGAACAAGGCCGCGATACGTCGCTGCTGCTATCCACCGTCACCCTCGGTGGGTACTACACACGTGCCCGCACCGAAGCGCGTGCGCTGGGCAGTGGTTCTCAAACTCGACAGGTGGCTCTGTACTTTGCGGCAGGCGAGCAGATGCACGACTTCCGTGTGATCCAGTCGCATGAGGCACCACATACCTCCAGCGACTTGTTGTTCAAGGGCGCAGTGCAGGACCATGCGCGCAGTGTTTACACCGGGTTGATTTCCATTGACGAGACTGCACGGCAGACCTCGGCTCATCAGACCAACCGCAATCTCACCCTCTCGGAAGGGGCATGGGCGGAAAGTGTGCCCAATCTCGACATTCGCACGAACGATGTGTCGTGTTCTCACGCGTCAACCGTCGGCCCCATCGACGCAGAGCAGCGTTTCTACCTCGAGAGCAGGGGAGTGCCGCCTGAAGTTGCGGAGCGACTCGTGGTTTTGGGCTTCTTCGACGAGGTCATCGATCGGCTTCCGAGGGTCGACATTGTGGATGCTGTTCGGCGACGCGTGGTCGAACGACTCAACATCGCCACCGAGGAGGTTCGCCCATGATTCCCGTGCTGCCATTGGATGAACTTCCCGACGGCACCGCACGCTGCGTTGATGTCGCTGGCCGCCAGGTGGCGCTGGTGCGTATCGGCACCAGCGTGCACGCGGTCGATGATCAATGCTCCCACGCGAAAGTGTCGCTATCCGACGGTGACGTATGGCCCGACGCGTGCACCATCGAGTGCCCTCGACACGGCAGCGCGTTCTCTCTCACCGACGGCGCCCCGGACAGCCTGCCGGCCACGCGACCAATTGCCGTGCACCGCGTCGACATCGTCGACGGCATGATCAATGTGGAGGTGGCGGAATGAGCATGTTGTCTATTTCCGACCTGCGCGGTGGCGTCGCCGATACCGACATCTTGCATGGCATCAACCTCAACGTCGACGCCGGTGAGGTCCACGCCATCATGGGGCCGAACGGTGCCGGCAAGAGCACGCTGTCCGCGGTGCTGATGGGTCGCCCCGGCTACTACGTGAGTGGTGGCACGGTCACTCTCGATGGCGCCGACATTCTGGCCATGCCTACATGGCAACGAGCAGCAGCGGGACTGCATCTCGTGATGCAGTATCCATCCGAGGTGCCCGGGGTCTCCATTCAGTCAGTGCTCATCGAGGCATTGCAGCGACGCGGCCGTGACGACGACGATGTCGATGCACTGTTGGCCACCGAGGCGGAGCGCATCGGGTTTGCTCCAGCGTTCCTCGCCCGCTCATTGAACGTCGATATGTCAGGTGGCGAAAAGAAGCGCAACGAGACGCTTCAACTTGCCGTCTTGCAGCCCAAAGTAGCGATCCTCGACGAACTCGACTCGGGGTTAGACATTGACGCGCTCCGAGATTGTTCTCGGCGGGTCGAAGCCCTGAGCGACGAGGGGATGGGCGTGGTGGCCATCACCCACTACAGCCGCCTGCTCGAAGAACTGCGCCCCGACCACATCCACATTCTCGTCAAGGGATGCATTGTGGCCAGCGGTGGCCCAGAGCTTGCCGATGTGTTGGAACGTGACGGGTATGGGGCCTTCACCGGAGTCGACGCAGCGGATGAGGGAACATCCGCCGATGACGCCTCATCCTCACTCGACGATTTGTTCCGTATGTGAGTTACCGGGCCCGCCCGGTGACCGCCGGGCGGGGAGAGTGTCCATAATTGCGATGGCCTCGGCGTCGTCGATGCGAGACCAGATGGCAATCTCCGCAGTGGTTCGTGCACATCCCACGCACAGCCCGTCCTCGGCGATACGGCACACCCGTACGCACGGGCTCACACGGGCCATGGCAACGCATCAATTATGTGACGAGGGGACATCCGCCGACTGAGGGTACTGGAGGTTGCGGGACTACCGTGCCATCGTGCCCAAGCAGCCCCCAGTGGACGCACGCTTTCCCGGTCCACGTGTGGTGGCGGGTGGTTTTGCGATCCTGACGACCAACGCCGGGCTGGGTTTCTACGGGCTGGCGGTGTACTTGAACGCCTTCTCGAAAGAACGAGGTTGGGAAGTGGCGTCGCTGTCTTTTGGCACCACGGTGTTCTTCGTCGTTGCGGGGATCATGGGGCTCTACGTCGCGCGCCTGATCGCCCGCTACGACATCCGCCTCGTGCTCGTTGCGGGCGGGGTGATCGGCGCGGTCGCGCTGTTGCTGCTCGGCCGGGTGAATTCGCCATGGCAGTTGTTTGCGGTGTATGCGCTATATGGCGTGGGTTTCGCGGCTGCAGGGCTGGTGCCGGTGACCACCGTTGTGACCCGCTGGTATCACCGGCGACGGGCAATGGCCATTTCCGTAGCCTCGACGGGCTTGAGTTTTGGCGGAGTTGCGATTACACCGGCAATGAAGTGGTTTGTCGACCGGCGTGAACTGGCCGGCGCGACTCCGTGGCTGGCACTGGTGTTTGTTGTCGGTACGGTCGTTCCGGCGTGGTTTTTGGTACGTGGTGACCCTGCCGCATCAGGGTTCAGCCCCGATGGCGACCGACTGGCTCCTGGTGCGCAAGCTCCGGCACTGTCGGGCACCCCATATCGGGCGGCGCTTCGTTCGCGGTTCTTCGTGTGCGTCACCGTGGGCTATGTCTTGGCTCTCGGGTCACAGGTCGGAGGCATTCAGCAACTCGTCAAGTTGGTCGAGGAGCGCACCACGGCGAGCACCGCCGCATTCGCGACGCTCGCTCTCGCCCTCACATCAATTGTTGCCCGTCTAATCGGCGGCCGGGTCTTTCCGCGGTATCCACTCACCCGCGTCATCGTGGTGTTGGCGGCGGGGCAGATGGTCGCCCTGGTGGGGTTAGGCCTGTCGCAACGGGTGTGGCTGCTGTTCGCGTTCATCATTTTGTTCGGGGCGACGGTAGGCAACATCTTGATGCTGCAGCCACTGTTGATCGCCGAACGCTTCGGCGTGCGCGAGTACCCGCGACTGTTCAGCCGCAGCCAGTTCGTCGGGCTGTTCGGCACCGCTGGTGGCCCATGGCTGCTCGGGTATCTCCACGACGCTGCCGGTGGCTACGACACCGCCTATGTCGTGGCAGGTGGATTGTCGCTCGCTGGTGCGATGGTGTTTTCCATCGGTGGCACAGCCGAGAACGCCAGCGACCATTCGATCGACGGCGCACCGGCTGCCGCGAGATAGCGGTTGGAGTACTCAGCGCTGGGTGCTGACGCGGAGGTCCTTGAAGGCGACGTCACGGTCCACCGCGATGTCGCGGGGCAAGCCGAGCACCCGGTCGCCAATGATGTTGCGTTGAATCTCGTCGGTGCCACCGGCAATGCCAGCTTGGAGCGAATTAAGCATGGTGGACGACAACAACTCCTCGGCGGAGTCGGTGCCCTCCCACGCGACACTTGCCGGGCCCGCAATATTCTGCGCGATCGCACGGAAACGTCGCGCGATGATCGACGAGTACAACTTGCCGAGCGAACCACCGGGTCCAGGGGCCTTTCCGGCCTTCATCTCGGCCCGTGAACGCATAGCCACCATCGACTTGGTGCTCTCCATGATGTACATCTGCATCAGTTCGTCGCGCACAACGGCATCATCGATCACGCCGGACTGGCGAGCCCACTTCACGAGCATGTCGTACATGGGTTGGGCGACTTTGCCGGCGCCGATCGAGCCGATTGCTACACGCTCGTACATCAACATGGCGGTTGCCTGGCGCCAGCCGTTGTTCATCTCCCCGAGCAGATCCGCAGCGGGCACCCGTACATCGGTGAAGAACACCTCGTTGAAGTGGCTGCCGCCATCGATCTGGTGGATCGGGCGAATCTCCACGCCATCCGTGCGCAGGTCAACGATGAACATTGAGATACCTGCATGTTTGGGCTGATCGGGGTCGGTTCGCGCGATGACGATGCCGTAATCCGAGACATGCGCCAATGTCGTCCACACCTTCTGCCCGTTGAGAATCCATTCGTCGCCGTCACGCTCGGCACGCATCTGCAGGCTGGCCACGTCGCTTCCGGCGCCTGGCTCGGAGAACATCTGGCACCAGATTGTGCGCGCCGCGATGTTGTCGGGCATGTACTTGCGCTTTTGTTCATCCGTACCGAATTCGTTCAAGACGGGCAGACACATGCCGTGGGAGATCACCAGTTCCCCGGTCATCATCGGGAACTCTTGGGCCACCTGCCGAAAGACCTTTTCGTGTTCAAGGGTGAGGCCTGCGCCCCCGTACTCGCTCGGGTAGGGAATACCGGCTAGTCCGGCACCTGCCAAACGTCCTTGGAAGTCGCGAGCGGCGTTGATGTTGCGGCCTTTACCAACGGTGGTATTTGCCGCGAGGAACGTGCGGACTTGATCGGCAAACGCCTCGGAATCGGCGGGGCTCAGTGAGGTGCTCATCGGTGTCGATCTCCTTGGGGGTTCAGAACATGGTCACGATGTCACAGCCTTTCAGGTCCGGTCGAATCCGGCGGTGCGGTACGGTCGAGACATGGCCATGTTCGATGAGCGTGATGGGCGTTTGGTGTGCGAGATCGTTGCTGCGGATTTTGCCGCTGCGTTTGCGTTGATGTCACATGTCGCGCTGATCGCTGAAGCAGTTGGGCATCATCCCGACATGACGATCTCGTGGAACCGGCTGAGTATTGAGTTGTGGAGCCATGATGTTGGCGCCATCACCGATCGCGACCGCGAGCTTGCGGCACGCCTCGAGCGGGTTCTGCAGGTATGACGCATCCGAATGTGGAACGAGTTGTTGCTGCGGCCACTGCCGCTGGGCTTCAGATCGAGGTTCGCCAGTTTCCCGAAGGAACTCGGACCGCGTTGGAAGCGGCCTCGGCTATCGGCGTGGGCGTCGGCCAGATTGTGAAGAGCCTCGTGTTCGGGGTCGACGACGAGATTGTGATGGCCCTCGTCAGCGGAGCCAACACCCTGGATGAGTCACTCCTTGCAGTGGCTGCTGGCGGCCAACGGTGCGTGCGGGTAGATGCTGATGCTGTCCGGGCGGCAACCGGCTTCCCGATCGGTGGTGTGCCGCCGTTCGGTCACACGACGCAGTTGCGTGTGTTCATCGACCCTGACTTGCTGCAGCTCGACGAGGTGTGGGCCGCCGCCGGCACCTGGCATGACGTGTTCGGCATCGAGCCCCACAAGTTGGTCGAGGTCAGCGGTGGTGTGGTTACTGACGTGAAGCGGGGTTGATGCGGCGTCGTGAGATGACGAGCAATACCCCGAGCGTCGCAAGGAACAGTGACCAGTTCGTGATGTCAGAGGATCCGGTGACGGGGAGATTCCTCGTCGGGGCGATGAGGGTAATGCCGGTTCGCACGGTGACAGGTTCGGCATTGATGACCGCTTCGACGCGAAGGGTGTGGTCTCCAGGGTCAAGTTCATGCGGAATCTCAATGGTGATGGCGAAATCACCTTGTGGGTCAGTAGCGCTCTTTGCGAGCCGGGTGGGGGTTGAGTAGATCCAGACTTCCAGCGGTGTGTTTGGTGTGAATCCGGTTCCGTTGAGTGTGAGTGGCGTTCCTAACTCGATGTCGAACGGGTTCTCTACAGCGGGTGGCTGATATTCGGTGTCGATGCGCGCAAGCTCGCCTATGACGGTTGATGTTTTCACGGTGCGACCGTTGGCAGCGAACGACAGTTGGGTGGTGATGCTCTGACCATCGGGCACGGCAGTCTCCGCGCTGCCGGTGCTTGGCCGAGGGATCGGAATCGTGGTTGGGGCGGTGTCCGGGGCGATTGGGGCGGTGACCGGCGTGGTCGCGGTGATGACCGGCGTGGTCGTGCTGGTCGTGGTGGTGGCAGCAGTGGTGGAGGGGGCAACGGTCGTGGTGGTCGTGGTGGTGGTTGCGCCGACACCGCTGTCGAGCCCGGTTACCGCTGTTGGTGTGGCCCGGTTGGCGGTGGAGTTGTCGCCGAGTTGCCCGTATCCGTTGTAACCCCAGCAGCGGACGGCGCCGGTGGCCAGTAGCGCGCACGTGTGAAAGGTTTCGGCAGTTATGGCGGTGACGTCACTTGAGAGCCCGGTTACCGCTGTTGGTGTGAGCCGGTTGGCGGTGGTGCCGTCACCGAGTTGCCCGTATCCGTTCCAGCCCCAGCATGTGAGGGCGCCCGTGGCCAGCAGTGCGCACGTGTGAAAACGGCTGGCAGAGATGGCGGTGACGCCACTGTCAAGCCCGGTCACGGCTGTTGGTGTGAGTCGGTTGGCGGTGGTGCCGTCGCCGAGTTGTCCGTATCCGTTGTAACCCCAGCAGTGGACGGCGTCGGTGGCCAGTAGTGCGCACGTGTGATTGTGGCCGGCGGTGATGGCGGTCACGTCACTGTCAAGCCCGGTCACGGCTGTTGGTGTGAGTCGGTTGGCGGTGGTGCCGGCGCC
>Ga0255766_10005949_pt1 | contig 10029 bp, 9 predicted proteins | sample 071ome_23_FD_179966 | JGI IMG/M metagenome (GOLD analysis project Ga0255766, IMG submission 179966) | Coastal salt marsh microbial communities from the Groves Creek Marsh, Skidaway Island, Georgia - 071403BT metaG (version 2) | ecosystem: Environmental > Aquatic > Marine > Intertidal zone > Salt... | reverse complement strand
CCTCCACCCGCAACTATACTAAGGTCCGCAACTTTGGGAACTTTTCGCGACTTAAAAAAAAAACGACGACGACGACGATTAAACTCCTATTTTCTTTTTCTTTACTTACGAGTGGAGCCGAAGGCGACTTTCGTTGATTAAGATGATTAACGGGGTAGAGGAAGTGTTGATACTTCTTTACCGCGTTTCGGTACGAGCACTCGTTTTGAAGTATCGTCGTACGCGTTTGAATAGTGAGGTTTATTATTCGAGAAATGTTCGAATTGTCGAAAAGACACACGACTCCAAAAGACAAAAAGAAGGAGAAAAATATCTGGCGAGTTTCAACAACAGTATTTCGGGTTTTAAGGGGGTTAAGGCGATCTAGCCGGAAAGAAAGAGTACAAGTGCAAACGCTGTGGCTTGAAAATCAATCGCGACAAAAATGGCGCCCGAAACAATCTGCTGGAGAAGTTGCAAGAGTTGATAGCGAACGTCATGAACCTCGCTCGTCGAGTCAGACGAAGAGTGAACTGAGCAGATTTGAACAGTTTTTTTTTCGTGTGAGCAGATTGAGCAGATTGAGCAGATTGAGCAGAAAAGAAACGCGCAATCTCTATCTATACGATTTTCACAAAAATCGTTCTAAAATCCTATCTACTAAATCGCTTTTGGCACATATCGCGATCGGATCATCATCTATTCGCCACCTTTGGTTTTGACTCTCATCATCTTCCTCTTTTTTTTTCCTCTTCTTTTTTTTCTTCTTCTCTTTGCTATATTCATCCTCTGTTGTGAGCTCAAATTTTATGCAGCTTTGCTTCATCACTTCCTCTGCATCGAGAACGCCTCGCATAAGTTTCATGCGGACTACGAAATATTGACATAGCCTCACCAGTTTTGTTGGTGCATTTATTTCCTTAACATCGTGCGAAAGAAGTTTTTGAACAGTATCTTCATTTAATGCGTTTCCAAAAAGCCGCGCGCGGAATTTTAGAGCAGTGGCAAGACACAACTCGTCTAAATCTCTATAGTTGCTCTGAAATAAGACATTTGCGAGTTTCAACAGATCGCTTTCTTTACGAACTACTGGTAAGAGCCTTTGACAGTTATAAGCGTGTTGCTGCTGCATGAGAAAAGAGTACATGTCGCCTCTGAGTTTTAGAACATCCGTTGTATCCTTGAAACGCAAACGTGCAAAGAGGAGATCCACAAAGTAGGAACAGTTTATCATTATGGTATCCTTTGCTGACTCACGAAGACATTTTATGAAATCTTCACTCGACCAAAATCCGTTCCTTTCATCGCCAAATTCTCCGCGCAGTGTCTTTTCCACATCCAATTCACAGAATGTTCCCGGTTTTGTCGCGCAAACAACCGGCGATTGAGAATTTTTACTCTTCCATCGTAAATGATGCCACACATTTTCCCTTTTCCGCAAAGCGTACTGCTGAAGAGCCTTCGCCCCTTTCAGGTGTTCACCGTCATATCTGAAATTTCCAAAGAACGACTTGAGTATTCCCAACGAAGGGGATGCCTCGTCCTCGCTGACGAAAAATTTTCGCCACTCGGATGGCGAAATCAAGTCCACAACAAACTTCGCCGAACCACATTCGCAGAAATACAGAAGAAGAGCTTTTGAAAACCCCTCATCGATTGGAACGAGCTCTTTAAGGAGATGACGCGTGAATCTGCTACGAACGTCCTGATTTTCTGCTCTTGCACTCATGTCATCATACACCCAGCACAATGCTTCTTTTCGAGAGGTTGGTGTTGCTTCTAAAAGTTCGGTTCGAAGACAGTTAATTACAAAATCATCATCCGCTGTCGTCTCAACCGCCGCCGCCGTACTAACTCGTAAATCCATCGCGCGTGCTTTCTATTTTACCCTGACATGCCCGCCTGACGCCGTTTACATCGATTCATCTCGAGTTCCGAGGAAAGGAAAAACGAAAAGAAGAACGGAGAAACAACCAACGCTGTTTTCGTCGATACTGAGTTCTTAACAAAATGGGAACGCGTAGACAGAAACGCGACGATTGGAATCGCCGCAACGAGTGATTTCAGCGCATTCGTGATTCCAGCCTCCATCGCAGCCTTTGTGCATTCTTCCCTGCGCTTATAAATGTCGTCCATGGAACGGAATTGTATGCGTTTCGAAGTTTAAGTATTTAAAAGTGAAGTAAAAACGAGTTGAAATGTGGTTCATGTGAGATAACCTTTTCTTGACTTCTCGTGTGTGAAAAGATTACGATAACAATTATGATCATTATTATGATGATGAATTTATATTGTTACAATCTCTTACATTCCGTTCACCATAAAGTGGGCTAATATAGACGCAAAGTATCCAACGAGTACGATTGGAGTCCATCTAAGATGGGATAAAAAGGTATACGAGTGCGAAACACCCATCAAACCTACGCCAGCGGCTGAACCAACCGAAAACAAACTACCTCCGACGCCCGCCGAGAGGGTGATGAGGAGCCATTCTGATTTTGACATGGCTGGTTCAGTCGATAGAACCGCGTACATCATCGGTATATTATCAATTACCGCACTCAATAAACCAATGAGAATACACGCCGCGTTCGCTCCCAAAGCGCGAAACGAGTTGTGCGAAAGCAGTTCTAAATAGCCCAACACCCCTAAGCCTCCGACACACATGATAACCCCGTAGAAAAAAATCAACGTATCCCACTCAGTTTGTTCTAATCGTTTGAAAATATCTAAAGCTCTATCGTTTCCTTTTTTCGTTCGTGCGTATTCCAAATCATCTTTTTGGTTCAACACTCCATCCATTTCTAAACTATAGTTGCCCCCTCCGGCGTCGTCACTCATCGTGCCTCTTTGGGCAGAAGTCTTCGACGTCCGACTCCATCCGAACAGTTTAAGCAATCCTAAACCAGTCATCATGCCTAAAACAGGTGGAAGATGCGCATAGGAATGAAACATGGCCGTCATGACGACTGTCCCTAGAAATAAACAAATGACTTCGACTGCGCCTGGTTTCAAACGCGAGCTCGCAAGATCTTCCTCGGACGCTTTCTGCGGCGCACCATCTTTGACGTAAGGGTGCATCAAGCACGCAGGAACGACCCAGTTGACTATGCTTGGAATAAGCAAACGAGGGAAATCTGCGAGTGAAAGTGTGCCACGCTGCCATACCATGAGCGTCGTCAAATCTCCGAAGGGGCTAAACGCACCGCCCGAATTTGCGGCGACGACGATATTTACGCAACACATGGCAACGTACTCTGGCTCGCCTTTACCTACAGCGGAGACGACTGCACCCATTAAGACAGCTGTTGTCAAGTTATCCGCGATTGGCGACAGCCAAAAGGCGACGGTGCCGGTGACCCAGAAGCAACTTCGATAAGAGAAGCCGCTTTCTTGCAACCAGGAGCGAATGCGCGCGAAAACGTTGAGTTGAGTCATCGTGTTGATGAAAGTCATGGCGCATAAAAGAAACAGGAACACTTCAACAAACTCGGTGAGATTGTGTCGTGCCGCTTGCGTCACCAACGCTACGGCGTGTCCTTTGTCGCGATACCCTAAGGCGACTAGCACCCAAATGATTCCCGCGGCGACGGTGATTGGAATCGATTTCTTGAATCCTCGGCCGATTGATTCCTCAGCGATGGCGAGCGCGTACCCGCACACGAAAACGACTACGGATAAAACTCCCTGCCACGAACGAGTGAGATCCTTTTGATTCGATTTATCGCGCTTCCCTTCGATGATAACTTTTGGTTTCGATTGTCTCGTAAATGTGCTGTTGCTTCCGTCCAGTGACTTTGACGACGTGCCGCTGTTCCAAGGATCGCTCCACACTCTTCTGTAAATTTGATCCGCGTTGATTGGAATGAGCGACCGTTGCACCGGAAATAGTTGATTTTCGGTTTCAAATAACGCCGTGAGCGCGACTAATCCAGTCAAAAGTGCTAATATAGAAAACACTGCTCTTCTATTTTTCGGGTCCTCCAAAGAGAAAGAGCGAGAAAAGCCGGCGAGGAAAAGCGTCGGCGATTTCGAAAACGGCTTGGACGCCTTCGGAGAGTGCTGACGTGAACTCATGTCGCTTCGATACTCACGCGTATTTTCGCAACCTTTCTCAATTCCTTTCTCTTTCTTTCTTTCTTTCTTTCTCTCTGCTTCCTCCTCCTATGCTAACACGCAAAGACTATTGTTGTTTTCTTCGTTTCTTCTCGAACAAATCACTTTTATGTTGCAGATGTACGAAAGAGAGTGGGCAAAAGGTTGTTCTCTGGAGCACGCAATCTCTTTGTGATGTTTGCGCGCGCGTGTATATAGGACGCGTCAGAAAGCGTGACAAAAGAAGGCAGAAAACACGTGAACGTGTGCTATTTGTGAATACGGAGGAGGCGCGCACGATCGAATAAAAAATTGATTGTGTTTTTTTGTGCTGTGTGGTCCATTCTTTTTCGCCGTGCACCTTCGTGCGATAAGAGACGTCACCCCAAAACGGATTCGGTTTTCTTCAGAAAAAACAAGCGCGCGTAACTGTGCAGCACTCGCGATTAATTGCTTCGACAGAGAGCGTACGCGATACACAGAGAAAACACTGAGATTTTATAAACGCGCGTGAGAGGGAAAACGCGCTATCAATATATAAACAAAACGACATAAAGGATGCACTCATCACCCTTCATAACAGAGGCACTAACAAACTCGTCGTCGTTAGTTTGCCAGTCGTCGTCGTCGTCGTCGTCGTCTCATAGAGCTACGAGAGGTGCTTATTTAACGCGTGTAAAAAGAGGTGAGGCCGTAAGAGTACGCGCTAAACGTGGGAATAAGAGTAGAAATGGCGGAGGTGGAGGCGGAGGTGGAGGCATCGGACTCCAAGAAGATACGGCTGTGTTGTTCGAGGTGACAAGAAGTAACCCAAACATGAGAACGCTGGAAGAGTGCGCTGAGCTCCTCCGAAGAGGAGGCGTGGGGATCATCCCCACGGATACAAAATACTCGTTCGTTGCGGATTTGAATAATAAGGATGCGATTCAGAACCTATACACCATCAAAGGCATCGACTCGAACAAACCGTTATCCATTTTGTGCAGAGGGTTTCAAGACATCGATACCTATACGCTTGGTTTTCCACCAGCGACGCGACCGGGAATGACGGATCCATTCAAATTAGCTCGAAAGTGCCTCCCAGGACCTTACACTTTCATCTTACCCGCATCAAAATCGTTACCGAAAATATGTCTCCTGGATACCTCGTCAGCGGGGCACACGAGACTATCGAAGTGTCAACAACGAAAGACGATCGGATGCAGACTTCCAGATTGCGAGGTGACTCTGGCCTTGCTCGACTTGCTCGACGCGCCGTTGATGTGCTCGACGGTACCTTTCGATGGAGATGTACAGCCCATCGTGATGCGAGACGAATACTCGAGATGCGCCTTTGTCTTGGATGCCGGCACGGACGCGGAGCAACTCGCTTCAACGGTTATCGATTTGTCGGTTGGGGATGTGCCGAAGGTTTTGAGAGTCGGTGCTGGCGACGCTTCTATATGGGCCGAAGATGGTGACGTGCACGTCGAAGTAGATGATCCCGATTTGGCGTGGGGTTTCGCTTAATACTCCAGAACTCGCGCGCTCCCTTTTGTAATTACACTTTGTACAATCAACAACTTTTCGCAAAACACGAGACATTTTCTTCACTTCTTACACACGACGCTCGGCAGAGAAGCCCCCGAGTAGGCACGTCCATTTCTTCGCGGTAGGGATATACCGTCTCATCCGAGAAGGAAATTGCATATCTTCCCTTCTGTTAACTTCGTTATCGCGCTGCAAGCGAGGGTATGAGAAAAGGAACGCGATGAGTTCTTCGTCAAGCCGCCAACAATACCATCATCATCAACACCGTTCGCGCTCGAACGAGTACGCGTCGACGACAAAAGTGAATGCTTATGGACGCTCACGCGATGGTTTGGCACAGCACATAATCGCTGGAAAGAGATTTATTTTCAATAAGCAGAGACGTCTCGGTCAAAATAGAAGCGTCCTCGCTTCTTTCACCTCTTCTTCCTCGTCCTCTTCCAAGACGTGCGGCGAAAACAAAAAACAAAAGACGAAAACAGACATGCGAACAAAAAAGTCCTCGGGCGATGATAAGAACACGAATAACAAGAAAAGAGCAATCCCACTGCCCATATGGGAAAGTCGAAAAGGCTCTAACTTTAAGCTCCAGTATGCGCTCGATGGCAACAAGCTTCGTTTGCTATCGCCGGAAGAGGCGCGGGACTTGAACTTGAATGGCGCTTTTTCTTTCGATCCGTTACATTTGGGTAGAAAAAAACGAGCGTTTCTTCGACAAATAGATAATATCCGTGACTCGTTCTTCCCGCAGAAGACTTCCGTGACGTCGGATTATTGGGACTATGCAAAGTATCGCTTCACGCAACGAATCGCCAGTTCTTGCATGACGGTTTTAGCGACGCAACAAATGCTTGCCGCCATCGGTCTCGGTGCTTCTAGATCAATACCTGCCGCGGCTGCTTTGAATTGGGTTTTGAAAGATGGATTAGGTAGATTAGGAAAGCTCTCCGTAGCAACAAACTTTGGTAGAAGCTTTGATTCGGACGTAAAACGTTTACGATTTTCGTCTTCCTTGGTGTACACCGGCGCAGTGTTCATAGAGACAATAACGCCCTTCTTTCCAAAACATTTCTTAGCCATCGCCACTGTTGCAAATGTTGGCAAGTCGATTGGGATAACAACTGGCAACGTCGTCAGACCTCCGATTCAAAAAACATTTGCTCTGGAAGAAAATTTAGGTGAGATAGCAGCGAAAACATCCGCGCAGCAAGTCTTGGCGGACAACATCGGCTTAGCTCTGGGTGTATCAGTTATGAAGTTCCAGACAAAATTTGTGTCTTTAGCTCTACAACGCGCGGTTCCGTTGGCGCTATTCCCTATTTTGGCGTCGATTGATTTGGTTTCGATACATAAACAGCTGAAATCGGTTCAGCTTCGGACGGTGAATAAAGAGCGCGCTGAAATTATTGCCGAAGCTTTTGTTCGTGAGAAGACGCTCGCCACTCAACTTCAAGTGGCAGAAAAGGAGCGTTTGTTGTTCCCTGCCCGTCTCGATGCATCTGCGCTTCCGTTGAGAGTAACAAGTTTAGGAAACGCGTGTTCGTCGCTTGACGCGCTCGCTTCTGCTTTCAAAGACGACGTGCATAGACCATACGTTTTATCTTACGAACCGTATGTGCAGAAAAAAGGAAATATTTTGTCCAGAATATTCATGCGAGATAGAAAACCGTTAAAGTATAAAGGAAGGGCGCTCCTAGCGTTATCGCACCGAGCAACTTCGAAAGACGTACTACAAGGCATTTTGCAAGTCGCACACATTCGCAACTTGCCGTTTCGCAAGGATTTGAATGAGAAAGAAGCGTACGATTGGGCAGTATCGGAATCGTCCCGACGCGCAAAAGCAGACGTGAATAAGTTTTATAACCAAATAGTCAGCAACGGGTGGCAAGCGAATTTGATTTTGCTTTCCAGCAACGAACGAATGCCTTATTTTTTAGACGAGAAGGAAATCCGCAGCTTAGTGAAGTTCGTCCACAAATAGAATGCATAGCACATATTTATCTAATATTATGATTAAACTAGTCGAATTCTACAGCTGGAGCTATGAAAGAGAGCACGGCGAAGCCCAACGCCCACCTAATTCGCCAGCGTGCAAAGAAAAAAGAAGCCAAGTAACGGACGAGCGGCGCTATGAGTCTGCGAATCACTTCGCGAGATACTTCGGAGTTTTGCAACAACTCAACTGGGTTCATCAAGCACCATTTTACAGTTGGAAAATGTGTTACCTGAATCGCCGAAACTAAGAAGCATATACTCAATATCAGTCCTATAAGGGTGAGGCGTTGAAGAAATCCCGTTCCTTGTACGATTTCTTCGTGGGATTGTTCTTGTTCTTGTTGTTGGTTGTTATTTGTTGATGTTTTGTTTTCCTCGGTTTTATAGCGTTTGAACTTTGGGACACCACTTCCTGATATCTCAATTGCATCCGTCAAGAAGACGTTCCAAAAGTTAGCTTTTTGCGCATCAGTATATGCTTTACCATCATCATCATCATCATCATTTTCGTCAACGTTCCGTGACGGTTGTGTTATAGATGAAGATACAGTTACCTTTCTTCTTCGTGAATCATATTTCGTCTCCTTCGATAAAGGCATACATCTAGACTGGTTCCGATCGAAACGATTCACTGTGGACTTGCGTCGACAAGATGATGACGGTTGTGAGAACGAAGTAACTCGATGCGCATACATAGAAATGGAAAGCTTTATTCGTATAATTTGTTGCTGTCGCGCCAAAAGAATGCAGAAATAGAATAAGAAAATGTGCTCCGCGACATAAAATTTAGGTGATTACTAGGACGCGTTTCTCGCGTCAAGTTTCAAACATAGTAATGATTCAAAGACAGCAACGTGTGGAGAGTGTTGAAATGGCTACGCACAAGATGTATTTGCATATCTCATGTAAAAATATTTAAAAAGCTCATGTCAGAGAACGATAGCGAAAACGACGACGTAGGGGTTGAAACGACAAGGGATTTCGATATAGATATATATCCAGAGCCCGATTGGCAATGGTCTACTGGCAGGAGTGATAGTAACTCTGACACAAAGAAGGGAAAGAAACGTTTCGTGCCTCCAGGGGAGAAAAAACAACTCAAGAAATTGCACATGGCACGTTTGAGGGAGGAGAGAGCAGAGCGTAAATTAACGAGAAGGAAAGGAGACAGGAGCAACAATAAAGAAGACACGAGATGGATCGACAAGGTTAGAGAAGCTTTTGAAATTCTGGCTCGCTCAAAACCCGAGAAGAATTTGAGCGACAGCGATGATGACGAACAGCACTTGATATTTACGAATGTGCCCCGCGTACATGTAAAACTTTTGAAAGCGCTCGCGTCTCGCTACAGACTTTTCGTAAACGACGATAAGAAAAAGAACAAGAAGGAGCATGTTTTGATTGTCAAGAGAACAAGTGTTTCGTACGTCCCTGAACCTAACAGCAAAGAAGATGTTGAGATTGCGGATATTATCGCTCCAATCATGAGCAGAGAGGAGTATTTGAATAATCCCGAGAGACTTGAATGTTTGCGGAAATTCAGGAAACAGCCACGTGATGCAATACAAAGCAAGAAAGAAGGCAAACCATCAATGTTTCGCAAAAAGAGAGATGAAAAGCTGCCATCGCTATCGGCTAACGTTGATTTTGTGCCGAGAAGTGAAACAGATGCAGAAGAAACCAACAAATCGCATTTGAAAGAGCTGCGCGTCGACGCGATTCCCGTCGAACCAACTTTTGTAAGCGACATTTCAAGACAAATGATGGAAAAGATGGGCTTTGAAATCGGAAAAGGCCTCGGTCCTAGAAAGGATGGCATCAAATCACCCATTGAAGTTACGCAACGAAAGAAAAACCAAGGACTTGGATCATAATCGCAATGTAGATGCATTTTTTTATTACAATTTTTGTGATGACGTGTTGAACGGCGATCGTGATAGTGACGATGATTTGGCTATGTTGTCGCTTTGATTATTTTCTTGTTCGCTATTTTATGCTACTCTGCTACTCTTTGATGTATCACTGCCTTGGATGATCTTCTTCACACCGAGAACGATTCGCCGCATCCGCACGAGGCTTTCGCGTTTGGATTCTCAAACGTAAACTCGGAGCGAAGATTATCGCTGACAAAGTCCATTTTTGTTCCTATGATTGACATCAAAGCGTTCGGTTCTATGATCACTTTTACACCGTGCTGATCGACGACTTCGTCAAATTTACCTCTATCTTTCTCGTCTGCGTAATTCATCGTGTACGTCATGCCGTTACACCCTCGCGTACGAATTCCAATTTTGAGGTATTCAGCGCCTTTCTTCCCGAGCAATTCGTGTATTCGCTTCGCCGCCGCTTCCGTGAGCTCCATGACCTGTTTCGTTGACTTAATCGTCGACTTTCTCGCGGTGGAAGATGATGACGACGCGGCAGCGTGTG
>Ga0255766_10005948_pt1 | contig 10029 bp, 4 predicted proteins | sample 071ome_23_FD_179966 | JGI IMG/M metagenome (GOLD analysis project Ga0255766, IMG submission 179966) | Coastal salt marsh microbial communities from the Groves Creek Marsh, Skidaway Island, Georgia - 071403BT metaG (version 2) | ecosystem: Environmental > Aquatic > Marine > Intertidal zone > Salt... | reverse complement strand
CGATAGTGTGCTCAGTGCATGCTGTCCTATGAGTGTTAGCGCATGGCGTTTCATGATGACCCCAATGATTCGCTAGCGAGCCAGTTGAGCTGCTCTGACAGCGTTGACCGGCGCGTGACCGGATGATCGAGCGCTCGTTCCCAGGCGCTTATATCGGCAAATATCGCAAGACTTTGCTTGGCTCGCGTGACTGCGGTGTACAAAAGTTCTCGGGTTAATAGTTGGTCGGCCTGCTCAGACTCGCGAGATGGCAGGAGCAAGGTCACCGCATCAAACTCTGATCCCTGGGACTTGTGGATACTCATTGCAAATGAGGTTTCATGTTGGGGCAGCGCCGACGTTGGAACTGTCCGAACCGAGTCCTTATCCCGGAATATCACAACAAAGCGTTCTGCAGTGTCAGTATCGCCATCAGCGTCATAATGACGAGTGCTGACGCAAATACCAAGGTCTCCGTTGGCCAGACGCAAAGGGTGGTCATTCTCCGTGATCAGAATGGGACGGCCGTGGTAATGCAATTGTCCAAAGGGCTTGTGCCCTAGTTGCTCGAGCCAGTGCTCCATCATTTGATTGATTTGAGAGACGCCCATCGGGCCTGCATGATACGGCGTTAAGATTCGCTGCATCTCAAAGCCTGCTAACAGTCTCACCGCGGCGGCGTCATCGAGCGGACGTGTTAACTCCTCGAGGTAGCCTTCAAAGCGATATTGGAGGGCTACTTCATTGAAGGCCTCGATAGGTCTGACCCAAGACGCGCGATCCTGGTCACGGGGTGCCTCGTCCTCAGCCATCATTTGGCTAGCAAGGTGAGCAATGTCACTGCCAGCCCCGAAGCGAAAAGACTCCGTTAGCCTAATGGAGCGAATGATAGGGCTGCCTTCTTGCGTGAGCGTTTGCGAGAACTGTAGGAGCTCACTGAATGGGCTGCCAACCTCGATTGCCGGCAGCTGCGCTTGATCGCCTACTAAAATGAGTCGAGCGCCAGGGGCAAGAGCGCGAATGATCAGATAAAACATCGACAGATCAATCATCGATGCTTCGTCGATAAATAGGTAGTCGGCGGGCAGAGGGTGCTGCTCGTCATACTTGGATCGCGCTTGACCGCGTCGCAAATCAAGCAGTTGATGAAGAGTCTGCGCAGTGAGGCGCTCGCTATCCCCATGGGGTTCTGATTGAAGCGTTTCCCTGAGTCGAGCAGCTGCCTTTCCGGTGGGTGCTGCCAAAAGGATTCGCGCATCTTCATGAATCGCTTGAATCAGTGACACGGCAGACCGAATGAGCGTGGTTTTTCCAGTGCCAGGGCCGCCTGAGATCAGGGTATGAGGACAATTCACGCAGGCCAAAACGGCTTCGCGTTGCTCGTCGGATAGCGAGTCAGGCAGGTTGGAGCGCTCGTCTTGTGAAGGTGTGGGTGCAAGCGGTCCCATCACTTGTGCCCGACTGATTAGGCGCGCCGCGATGCCTCGCTCGGCATTAAAGAATCGCCTGAAGTAGAGTTTTTGCTTGTGGTAGACCAGTGGTTCTGAGACGTCCTCGGGGCTTAGGTTGATCTTGCGGAGCACCTTGTCTTGCAAGTCATCCACAATCTCGATGAAGGCGTGCCCGTCTTCGTGAGCACGAAGCAGACGAGCAACAAGGGGTGACCACGCCACTTGTTGGTCGACTCGACGCGCTAGAAACTCCGTTAGGGCAGTTTCAAGAAAAGGATGAATGCTACTGGGCATAAGAGATCTTTTTTGACGCGTCAACAATGGCGGCCGGATCAGGTCGACAGAAGAATACGCCAGTGTTCGATTGGTGAGACATACCACGGAGAAACAAGTAGAGAACGCCACCGAATCGCTCACGAAAGGATTCGCCTGGATGGCGCAGTGCCAAGTACTTTTCAAGCGCTATCGCGTAGATCGCGTACTGCAAATCATAGTCATGGTCCTTCATTGCGCGCTCTAATCGAGAGGTCGCGTAAGGCTCGACCCCCATGCCTAGATGGTTACTTTTGTAATCGACAATGTAGTAACGCTCATCATGCTTGAACACAAGATCGATACTTCCCGTCATAAATGCGGTTAGCTTTGGGCTTCGCATGCCTTCCAGTCTCGTTCGATCGAGAAAAGGCAACGTGTTGAGGGCGTCGACTTGGCTCACAGGGAAATGAAACTCTAACTCGTCGAGCCTTGTCTCTTGTGTAATGTGCTCAAGACAGAAACCGTTATCAAGTAATGGGGCGCGCATGATGTTATGAAGCCAATCCCGTAGTAACGCCTTTTCTCGCGTTGCTGAGATTTGAAAGATCTGCTCAAACTGCTCGACGACCCGAAGCTGATCATTGATTGGGCGGGTGAAATCAAGATGTTCTAACAACGCGTGAATGTGGATACCAAACGTTGTCCCTCTGGGTAGCCCATCGGCGAGAAAGTGGGCCATATCATCGCTAGCAGGCGAATCGATACTGATGACCTCCTTACTAGGCTCGTCCGTCAACCCTGATGCATGAGCGGGTAAGTGCGTTGTTAGGTGGCGTGAGAGACCGGTGTAGCTTAAAACCCTTGGTCCATTGTCGCTGATCCTCGGGATGACCCTTTTAGTGATAGGGGATCGATCGGAGGTGATTTGATGGTGATACGGCCCTTTTCTTTCGGGGTGGATCGCAAACAAGTGACTCGGGAGGTGCCCAAGGGCCTCGATTAAGTTGTCTTGCTCAGACAGTCCGAGGAGCTTAAAAATTGGGGGACGATGCTCGGACTTGGCTGCTGTCTTTGCTTCCGTCGCATAAGAGGGCAACCCAAGAATCATGAGTGACTTAGCGCGAGTCAATGCAACGTACAGGAGCCGCATCTCCTCTTCCTCAGCTTGTCGATCCAGTGCAGCAATAAGATCGCTGGACGACTCGAGTACGATTTCTGCGCTCGACGCAGACGAATCGGGAGTCTCGATGATGCCTCCGCGCGAGCGCTTGGTAGGTTTGCTATTAAAATTGGCAAAAGGCAGGCAAACCGCCTCAAATTCAAGCCCTTTCGCAGCATGAATGGTCATGATTTGAATCAGGTCTTCATCGCTCTCAAGGCGCTGGATGGTCTCGTCGGAGTGTAGTGATTCATCGGATGCGTAGTCGCCGGCCAGCCAATTGATCAGTTGCTGCTTGGAGGCAAGCATATGTTGACGTCTTCCCAGGCACTCGGCGAGGTGTCTTAAGTCAGTTAAAACTCTTGCGCCCCCGTCAAGCGCTAGCCAGACACTCGCTAGCTTTTGATCGGCGATCAGTTGATGTATCGCAGCGTCGACTCCGATCTTCTCCCAAGTTTCTCGCCATTGACTGAACTGCTCGTAGTAGCGCTGTTGCTTCTTCTCTGAATGTCGGATGTCGAGCAGTTCTGCATAGTCAAACTGAAAGAGACGCGTTGCGATAGCGCTCATCATCGTTCGAAAATGCCTGGGGCGTAGGATGGCGCTCAGTATCAATACGAGATCCTGGGCAACGGGTGTGTCCATGACGCTCTGCCTAGATCGATACACGCTTCTCAATCCCAACTCAGCCAGGCCGTCTTGCATGAGCTGCGCTTCGCTTCGATTACGAACCAGAATAGCGAGCTGATGGGCGCCAAGTGGCTTTGAGTCTGATGGAGAATCAGCGTTCGCAAGCTCAATTCGATCAGGACCCTCAAAGAGCCCTGCGATGGCTTTCGCTGCTGTGGCCGCTAAGCACTCGTTGGATGTTCGCTGGTCGCTTGCCTGACTTGAATCAATAACAAATCGGCACGGTGCGATGGGGCGCTCTCTCTGCAAAACAGGGTTGCTCGGAGCCTTCTTACTGGGCAATGAAGGAAAAAAGCTGATCGACTCATCCTGAGAAAACGACTTGTTTGCGCCGAACAGGTGATTGACCGCTTCTACGATGGAAACACTTGACCGCCAATTGGTATCGAGTCGGTGCTGTTCCTGGCTCTGATGAGCGGCTCTCAGATAGGTATTGATGTCAGCGCCGCGAAATCGATAAATGGCTTGCTTGGGATCGCCGATAAGCACTAGGTTACGCGAGTCTGGTTGCGATGCGATGGTCTTGAAAAGGGTGTACTGCTGATCGTCGGTGTCTTGAAACTCGTCGATGAGCATGACTGGATGCTGCTTAGCGAGGTCGCGGGCTAGCTGTCTATCGTCCCGAAGGCTCTCTACCACGCTAGGAATGAGATCATCGACGCCCATTCTTCCCTCTCGAAAAGTTAGTTTTTTGCGTTCTGAGCGGAACGCGTTCCATACCCGCGTCACGTGCCCGGCTTTGTAAAAAGGGATCTGCTGACGTAACTCGTGAACGTCATCAAACAAAGCGAAGATGGGGTGCTCGGGTGGTTGCCCGCCTTTCTTAGTGACGGCTGTAAGGGCGGATCTTCGCCAGATGTCCCACCGCTCATCGGATGGCAAAAGCGCCGCGCCCTCGGCAAGTTGGGTCATCAAATGACGCTGCTTATAGGCCTTACGGCTTTGCATAAGATCACTCGTTTCGATGAGTGAGCAAAGGTCTTGGTCAATCCAAGTGGCTTTGATCTCCTGCATCAGTGCAGACAGTCGCTCTGGAAGTTCCGTGACGGGGGGAGTAGGGAACACAGTGAGCTTGCTTCGAGAAAGCAGGGCCGCAAGTGATTGACGCATGGCCTCTGGGCTTTTCCAGATTGTTAAGGCAATTTCTTGTTCTAAGGGCGGTAGTGACAGCACGTGAAGACGGAAGAGGTCTTCGGCAATGCGTACAAGGTCCGCAGATTGGTCGGTTTCAATCGCGAGATTAGGAGGAACGCCGATGGCGATATTGTGGCTCGCAAGTACTTGGCTGCAGAAGCCATGAATCGTGTAAACCGAGGCTTCATTGAGCGTGAGGGAAGCGCGACGAATTCGGTTGAGATCAAGACGCAGATTGGCAGAGGCGTCGATACACGATTGGATCATTGGATCACGGGATTCCGATTGCTCGAAGGCAAGCGCCGCGTCACGCAAGAGTTCGCTCAAGCGATGATTCAGTTCCTGAGTTGCGGCCTGGGTAAAAGTAACAACCAGTATTTCTCTAATGTCGTAGGCGCGCCCATCGCGAGAAGCCTGCCCGATAAGCAGCCGGAGTATGATCTGCATCAGCGTGTAGGTTTTGCCGGTGCCTGCGCTGGCTTCTATCAGATGCTGGCCAGCTTTGAACGGGAAATCGATCATTTGGCATCCCACCGGTCGAGGAGTGGCTTGAAGAAGGGTTCAAGCTGCTGGGCAATCTGGGGAATCTGATCAAGATCTCCGTCAAGCCTCACCCAGTAAGGGTCGGTTTGCTCCCCAAACGCTGCAACATTCGCCCATTTCGCGCGCGCTTGAGCTAATGCGCCTTCTCTGCTTTCACCCTTATGCCTCGCTCTCAGATAAGACCAGGCCGATTCGATGGGGAAGAAGATTGGGGCGGTGGATGAGCTTTGGTACAAGCTAACGAGCGAAGCGAGCGCATTGTGAGCGTCACGCTGACCTATCGCGGCGAGCATCTTGGTCTCGATACCGCTGGCGGTGGCTCCTATTAATGACGCTTGACGGGACTGCCCCGCAGCGTTCAGGAGTAAATGGGCAATCCATGGCCGCATCGTCTGTTTAATCGACCAGCGTCCTGCTCGAGCGTAAAGATGATCCTCTTCACCGATGTTAGGGCAGATCATCGACACAGTAACCCCGTTGACCTTGTACTCAATGGGGAAGGGTTCGCGCGATTGCGCGAGTACAGTATCTGTCATTTGCTGGGCAGTGCTTAGTAAGTTGCTCAGTTGCCGTTCGCCCCATTCACCCTCGATGGCCATTCCTTGTTTGATGAGTAGTTTGGTCAGAGTGCTAAGCTCGACGCCATCGAGTAGTGCCTCGAGGGATCGATCAATGACTTGAAAGCGATCTAGCGCATCAAGGTCAAACGGCTCGCTCTCAGGGTGAATGTGGTCGTAAATTTGCAAAGATGCATTTAACTCATCGTCAAAAAAGCACTTACCACTGTGTTGCGCAAATTGAATCAGTGACTCGCCGGAGACGGTTGCCGTTTCTCTAGTCCGCATCGGATCAGCTTCTGAGTGATGCGCTAACGGCTCGTGAAACCAGTCAGATTGATACGTGACGAGTTCACCCGATCGATATCGGTCCGAAAATGGCTGAAGCGGGTGCTCCACCGCGGTCAGCGCCCAGCCAAAGCTCGACAGAAAATGAGTCAGTTCACTAATGACAAGGCTTGGAGGAAACCGACTGTTATCTCGGACATCTCGGCCGAGATAGGACAGGTATAGCGAGTCCTTGGCAGCATTGACCGCTTGTAAGAAGAGATAGCGGTCGTCATCGGGCATTGATCGGTCGCCCAGTCGTCGTGGCGTCTGCTCCAACAGATCAAATGAGGGGCGTTTTCGAATCCTTGGAAAGGCGTCGTGGTCCAAGCCGAGGATCATGACATGGCGAAAGGGGATGCCGCTTAGCGGCGCCAGTGCGGCAAACGTGATGCCGTTTTGCTGGCTGTGCATTAAACCCCGAGATTCCTCGAGTTTTTCTTTAAACCAAGCGGATATCCAATCTTGAGCAATAGTGTCATCAAAAGCCGCCTCGGTTAAAAGCCGGGCCCATTGGTCTATGGTTTGCTGGATGGTTTGCTGCGCGAGGGTATCAGGGGCTTCAATATCGAACCACTCGTCCAACAGGCGATACAATCGGTCAACCCACTCGCTTGTGCTCGCGGGAACTGAAAATTGCGCTCTGATTCGCTTGATGCCTGCAACGAAACTAAGCAGCTTCTCAAAAGTCTCAGTCTCATGGCTCGGGATGTTGATGGCCGCACAATCGCTGATAAGCTCGCCTTCTGCTCCCGAGAGATAACCTGCGATCATTCGGTCCAAACCGAACGACCAGGTAAATTGGTCGGTCGCGGGAAGGTTCCACAACGAGGCTTTGGATTGGCCATCCCATTCGAATTGAACTGAAGACGCTTCTAGCCACCGCTCGATGAGCGTGACATCGGCTGCAGTTAGATTAAAGCGGCGCTGGACCGAGGGGTTGTGCAGAACGGCTAACACCTCACTTAAGGCTAATCTGGAACTTGGAAGCCGAAGTAGTTGCAAGAATATTGGGATGATCGATGAATGAGCAGTAAAGGCTTGGTCGGCAATCGTAAAGGGGAGTTTGTCGCCGAATACCGCTTCAATGTGAGGCACGTAGTCGTCAATGTTAGGTGCTAAGACAATGGTTTGGTCGAGCGTATTTGGATTGCGGTCAATACGCTGATACAGCTCATCGAGTAGCACTTCGCACTCTCTGAGTCGACTATGGCAGATGTTGAGCTGCACCGAATCATCGACGTTTCGATGCGTGCCGGAGGGTGATTCAAATTGCGGAATAGCATCGACTAGGGATCGCTTGAGCCAACTGAGTGTGGTGTCAGCGGTGGGCCGATCAAACATCTCAATCGTGGCGTCAGAGCCGCCTAACGTCAGTCGCTCGTGGAACTCCTGTCCCAAGCGACCCCAGGCTGTCAGCAGCGGATGCCCTGCATCGAGATATAAAAGGTCCGGGTCGACTCCTTGATTCAGCGCATCCAGCTTCTGTCGTTCTTGCTCCCTCATGGAGAGAAGGTCGCCCCAATATTGCTCGCACGGGTTGAGAAAGTAGAGTGCCACTGGGACGAGTCGACTTATCGCTTCAAACACTTCGAGTTGCATTGGGGCGAGTGTGCTTAATCCAAACAGGCTGATGCGTGACGGCAGCGGGTCATCGTGTGAGTGGTTGATTAGTGATTGCAGCAAGCGTTGGTGAAGGATCGCTCGGTGATTGCCGGCAAGCAGTGGGTCACGCTCAGCCAGTGTGCGCCAGAGTTTGGCTTGCCAATCCGCATCCGCGTGATCAACAGGCTGCTCTCCACTCTGCCAAGCAAGGATCCACTCTGGTCGATAAAGCAAGTAATTTTCGAAGACTGAGCCAATCTGCTGGGCAAGACTATATTGGGTGCTTTGTGACTTTGGTGCATTCGCAAGGTAGTCCCGAATGATGGGGCTCTCGATAGTATCAAGCACCTTAAAGGTCCTTACCGCGAGCGCGTCTCGGTCAAGTGGTTCCGAGAAGTTATCTGCGGTTTGAGACTGATAGAGGTCCCATAGGAAATGGGCGGGCAACTTTAGATTAAGATTCGCGGCAATTCCTAGGCGTTCTGCAATGCCTCGTTTTAACCACTGTCCTACTCCCAGGCTCTGAACGAGGATGGTTTCTGGCTCGAAGGCATCAATCGGAGAGCGAATGTCTTCGCACAGTCGCGTCGCGAGCGAATTTAGATTGTTTGATTGAACGAGTCTTAGCATGGGGCCTTATTTGCGTGTCACACTCAGCCGTCTTAGATAAACAGAGTATAGCTTTCGCGGTGAGCGCTCCGTAAGTCTATCCACTGAAGCCTTCGGAACTTCGTGGCGTAAGTCCGGCTGTTTGCATTGAAAGCTTGTGCATTGAAAGCTTGTGCATTGAAAGCTTGTGCGACCCAAGGGACAACGAAGCAGAAGCGTTTGCTTAGATAAACAGGTATTTAGCGCTGTGCGGGCCTTTTACCTTCGGTGTCGCAGATACAGGAAGATGTAGGAAAAAGTATGCATACCGCAGTTCAACTAGCCTGCCCGATAGATCAGTTGCCGCTGGAGCAGGAGGGGCGTCGGTTTCACTGCGGTCATGGACATAGTTTTGATCTTGCACGTCTGGGCTATCTGCACTTGCTGCCGGTCCAGCAGAAACGTTCACGGTTTCCCGGCGACAGCGCAGCGATGATTGAAGCGCGACAGCGATTTTTGAATGCGGGTTTTTTTAAGGATATTGCGAAAGCAGTAGCCATAGCGCTCACGCAGCATGTTGAAATGAATGCTGAAAGCTGCATTCTCGATGCGGGTTGTGGCGAAGGCTATTATCTCGACTATTTGAGCGCCACACTGGCTGGTAAAAGTTTATTCCCTGGCCTAGTTGGGCTTGATGTTGGCAAGCCAGGGATCATCGCGGCTGCCCGGCGTAACAAGAATGTCGCCTGGTTGGTGGCGAGCAATAGGCGCCCACCCTTATTGCCAAGATCGGTCGATGGCATCCTTTGCATGTTTGGTTTTCCGGTGTTTGATCGTTTTAAAGAACTGCTCAAGCCAGGGGGCAAGGTTCTTTTGGTTGAGTCTGGTCCACAACATCTCATCGAGTTGCGAGACGTCATTTACGAGGAGACCCAGACGCGGGGTCCGCCTGATCTTGGCGACGCTGAAGCCCAAGGGTTCGAGATGGTGAAATCGGATCGGTTTTCGTATCCAATTAGTTTGAATGAACAGACTCAAATTGCAGATCTTTTAATGATGACGCCGCATCTGTTTCGCGCTCCGCGAAGAGGTAAGGAGCGTGCGGCTGGGTTGGCTCAGATAGATCTGACAGTGGATGTTGTGTTTCGATTGCTGCAAGTCACAGCCTAGGACAGCAGCGCTTGTCGCAGATCGCAATCAATCGCGAATCAGGTTCATCAAAAGTTGGCGAGATTTCCAGTGGTCCGATGAAGCAAATTCCTGCTTGACACCCCCATGAGACTGGCGCGAGGCTTGGGGAATCATTCGCAAAAGCGCTGGATAGGCATGTCCGCTAGCGTCTGAATGACAAACTCGAAGAACGAGGTAGATGGTGAATTTCAGGCCCCGCGAAGTGCTTACAATTGAGAGATTTCGATGAATATGAGTTCAGCCGTAGTTAACCCTTACGATATCGAATTGGAGCAGCTCAATGTTGCGGATCCTGCCATCTTTCAGGCCGGGCAGGAAGAAGCCTATTTCAGGCGATTACGGGATGAGGCCCCGCTACATTATTGCCAAGACAGCGCCTTTGGGCCTTATTGGTCAGTGACGCGGTATGCAGACATTATGTCGGTCGATACCGATCATGCGCGTTTTTCGTCGGCGGGTGGGATTACCATCGGCGGTGCGGGCGGTACCCCCATTCCCCCCCAGTTCCAGTCGATACAATCGGATCAATCGACTCAATCAGAGCAACAAG
>Ga0255766_10005944_pt1 | contig 10036 bp, 10 predicted proteins | sample 071ome_23_FD_179966 | JGI IMG/M metagenome (GOLD analysis project Ga0255766, IMG submission 179966) | Coastal salt marsh microbial communities from the Groves Creek Marsh, Skidaway Island, Georgia - 071403BT metaG (version 2) | ecosystem: Environmental > Aquatic > Marine > Intertidal zone >... | reverse complement strand
AGGGCTCATCGTCGGGTCAGGCTGCAAGAAGATCAGTGATCTTCGACGAAAGGCCCGACTCTCCCATGGCGCCGATCACCGTCTCGAAGGATCCGTCTCCGTCGATGAACACGAACGACGGCTGGCTCCGAATGTCGTACTGCATCCAGATCTGCAGATCCTCATCGGCGATGTGGGGGAAGGCGCCGACCGCAAGATCGTCGACAAAGGCTGCCATGGCACTCGGCTCGTCTCGGCCTGCGACGCCGATGATGGTGACCTGTCCTTCGAATTGTTTCTGCACCTGTGCGACCGCACCGGCTTCACGACGGCACGTGCTTCACCACGGTGCCCAGAACCACAGGACGATGTCCTGACCGGCAAGCGCGTTGGCGTCGATCTGGCCACCGCCGATGAGATCGCCCGTCCAACCGTGAGCCCACTCGGCGGACACGTCGTCACCAGGTGAGGAGGCGGATGGTGCTGTTGCCTCGTCGGCGGCTGCACCGGAGTCGGCCCCCGGCGCAACGGGCTCGCTCGAAGCGGTGTCGACCGTGACCTGTGTGGCCACGTCCACAGGTGAAGACCCTCCACACCCGACCCCAAGCGTGGTGATCGCTGCGGCGATCAAGACATGGCGCAACGTCGACAGCACAGCGTCAGAGTAGACCGTGACAGGTCCATACTGATGGACGACCATGCCGATGCTGCAACCTCCTCTCGGACCCTCATGAGCACTCGTCAACTCATCTTCCTGGCCCTGGTGTGCGGCTTGGTGATTCTCCTCGCCGGTGCCTTCCAGCTGGCCCTCATTCTCTGGTGACACCCGGTTACCATTGATCAAAGATTGAGGAGGTGAGTGCGACGGACGCACACCACGACGTACTCGTCATCGGCGGCGGTCCCGGCGGCTACGCAGCGGCGCTCTACGGCGCCGGCATCGGCCTCGACATCGGCATCGTCGAGAACAACGTGATGGGCGGTACGTGCCTCAACGTCGGTTGCATACCGGCGAAGGAGTTGCTGGAGACCGCCCACGTCTTTCGCACCGTCGGGCACGCAGCCGACTTCGGCGTGAACGCATCGGCGCCGACGATCGACTGGGGCGTCACCCTCCAGCGCAAGCAGTCGATCATCGATCAACTCGTCAAGGGCGTGAGCGGCCTGCTCGAACGCCGTGCCGTCACTGTGTACGACGGTACCGGAACTCTCGGCGCCGACCGGGTGGTCACGGTCACTGGCTCCGACGGCGCCACCACGACTGTGCAGGGGAAGGCGGTGATCCTGGCAGCCGGATCGGTCACCCGAACGATCCCTGGCTTCGAGGTCGACGGTCGGATCGTCATGACATCGGACGAGGTGCTCTCCATGCCGACGCTGCCGTCGTCTGCAGTTGTGATCGGTGGAGGAGCGATCGGGTGTGAATTCGCCTCGATGATGGGCGACCTCGGTGTCGACGTCACCGTGCTCGAGGCGATGCCACAGATCCTCATGGGTTGCGATCCCGACGCCACAAAGGTCGTTCAGCGCTCGTTCAAGAAGCGAGGCATCGTCACCAGGACCGGCGTCAACGTCAGTGGCCACTCACCCAAGACCGACGGCTCGGGTACGACGGTGTTCTTCGGCGACGGTGAATCGATCGATGTCGAGGCGGTGATCGTTTCGGTGGGCAGGCGGCCATTCGCCGACCTGTTGGGCCTCGATGGCACCGCCGTCGGCCTCGACGAACGCGGTTTCATCGTTGTGGATGACCGGTGTCGAACTGCGGAGCCTGGTGTCTGGGCGGTCGGTGACATCATCGCAACTCCGGCACTCGCCCATGTCGCCTTTGCCGAAGGAATGCTTGCAATTCGCGACATCCTCGGTGAAGAACCCGCTCCGCTCAGCCACCACGGCACCCCGTGGTGCATCTACTGCCACCCCGAAGTGGCGTTCGCCGGGTACACCGAGCAGGGCGCAGTCGACGCCGGCTATGACGTCGTCACGTCGCAGCACCACTTCATCGGCAACGGGCGGGCAAAGATTGTCGGCGAGACCGACGGCATCGTGAAAGTGATCGCCGAACGACGTCCCGATGGTTCGGCCGGGACGATTCTCGGAGTTCATATGGTGGGTCCGTGGGTGACCGAGCAACTCGGCCAGGGGTACCTTGCCGTCAACTGGGAGGCCACCGTCGACGAGGTCGCAGCCTTCATCCAACCCCATCCGACCATGAGCGAACTGTTCGGCGAGACCGTTCTGTCGCTCACCGGCCGTGGTCTCCACGGCTGATCCGGCATCCGGAAGAGAAAAGAGATCCCCATGGCAGACGTGACGATGCCCCAGTTGGGTGAAACGGTCACCGAAGGAACGATCACGCAGTGGTTCAAGAACGTTGGTGACCCGGTCGCCATGGACGAGATTCTGTTCGAGGTCTCCACTGACAAGGTCGACTCCGAGGTGCCATCCCCGGTTGCGGGCGTGTTGACCGAGATACTCGCCGCCGAAGGGGACGTCGTCGAGGTTGGTCAGATCCTCTGTCGGGTGGGCGACGCAGACGAGCCTGTTGCGTCGGACCCGGATGTTGGTTCCGAGCCCCGAGCCGTGGATTCGCCAGAACCGGCCGCTGCGATGCCGTCGCCCGAGCCCGTGGCCACCGATCCCACACCACCCAGCCCGCCAGAGTCAACGTCTCCGGCCAGCGAGTCCGCCGCTGTCGACGAGGTCATCCCCGACGGTGTGATCTTGTCGCCGGTGGTGCGGCGGCTGATCAGTGACAACGCGCTCGACGTGTCGCAGATCGTCGGTACCGGGCTCGGCGGCAGGATCACGCGCGCCGACGTCGAAGCCGTCATTCAGGCCAAGCCCAGCACTGTTCCTGCTGCACCACCGACGCCGGTCGATGAACCGGTTGTTGCGCCCTCTGCGGCGGCACCGCCAGTTGTCGCCACGGCGCCTGAACCGGTACGTGCTGCGGGGGACCACCTCGTTCCGCTCAACAACGTCCGCAAGCGCACCGCCGAGCACATGGTGATGTCGAAGGCAACTTCGCCGCACGTTCTCACGGCGATCGAGGTCGACTACGAGCGTGTCGAACAGGTCCGAAAGCAGCGCAGTGCGGCTTGGAAATCCGACGAGGGTTTCTCGTTGACCTACCTACCTTTCATCACCCGGGCGGTTGCCGATGCGCTTCGCGACTTCCCGCACCTCAATGCCAGCTTCGCCGGCGATCACCTGATCGTGCACGACACGATCAACATGGCGGTTGCCGTCGACATCGACTTCGAGGGCCTGCTCGCGCCGGTGGTCAAAGAGGTCGAAGGCAAGCGGCTTCGGCAGATCGCACGGGACATCAAAGATGTCGCCGATCGCACCCGCACCAAGCAGCTCACCCCCGATGACCTCAGTGGGGGGACGTTCACCCTCACCAATGCCGGTCAGTACGGCACGATGATGCAGTTCCCGATCATCAATCAGCCCCAGGTGGCAATCCTCAGCACCGATGGCGTGAAGCGCAAGCCTGTCGTTGTCACCGACGAATTCGGCAACGAATCGATTGCCATCCATTCGGTCGGTGTGCTTGCCCTGGCCTGGGACCATCGTGCATTCGATGGCGCGTACGCAGCGGCATTCCTCGACCGGATCCGAACGATCATCGAGAGTCGCGACTGGGAAACGGAGATCAGCTGACCGGGACCGCCGCCGCCGAGTCGGGCCTGCGCGTTCGCTGGCTCGGGCGAGTCGAATATGACGACGGCTTCGCGTTGCAGCAGCAGCTGCGCGACCACAGCAACCGCGATCACCTCCTGCTCCTCGAACACGACCATGTCGTGACGATGTCGAAACGCACGCCGCGCCATCACCTGCTCGTCGATGTCGAGGCACTGGGTGCTGCCGTTGCATCCACCGACCGGGGCGGCGACATCACGTACCACGGTCCTGGACAGTTGGTCGGGTACCCGGTCCTCACCGTGCCCGGCAAGCGGGGTGGGGGCATGGCCGACACCGCTGCCTACGTCGAGGGGATCGAGCAGGTCCTCATCGACTCACTCGCAGAGCTTGGCATCGAGGCCGGACGGCTCCACCGCCACAACGGTGTCTGGATCGACCCTCAAGGCGCCCGCCCTCGCAAGATTGCGGCCATCGGTGTCCGGATCTCGCGGGGGCGCTCGATGCACGGCTTCTCGCTCAATGTCGACCCTGACCTCGAGTGGTTCTCCCGAATCGTGCCGTGCGGGATCACCGACAAAGCCGTGACGTCGATCGCCGCCGAAGGCGTCGAGGTGTCGATGCGTGACGTCGTCGATGTGGTGGTTGCCAACGCAGCCCAGCGGTGGGGCAAGGGGCAGCCCATCGATCGAGCCGATGTTGCCTGGCGTGTTCCCGTCGCCGATCTGGCCCCGTTCACCCGGGGAGAGGGCGCAGGAACCCCCGTGGGGCGGCGGGGCATCGGTTTCGGGGAGCAGGCCGACGGAACATCGGTGCGTCTCCTCGGGCGCCTCGCCGAGGCTGGCGTATCCGAAGATCCGGTTCGCTTGAAGGCACGCAAACCCGCATGGATGCGCGTCCCGCTCGATACCGGCCCGGGGTATCGAGCGATCAAGAAGACGATGCGTGACCTCGACCTCGTCACCGTGTGCGAGGAAGCAGGCTGCCCCAACATCTCCGAGTGTTGGAACGACGGCACGGCCACGTTCATGATTCTGGGTGAGCGCTGCACGAGAGCATGTGGCTTTTGCCTTGTCGACACCCGCAAGCCGGCTGCTGTCGACGCCGACGAACCCGCCCGGGTTGCCGAGGCCGTCGATCGGATGGGACTCGCACACGCCGTCGTCACGATGGTGGCACGCGACGACCTGCGCGATGGGGGCGCGTCGGCGGTTGCCGCAACGGTGGACGCACTCCGCGATCGGGTTCCGACCTGTCGAGTCGAGGTGCTGGTGTCGGACTTCAAGGGTGACGCCACAGCGCTGCAGACCGTTTTCGACAGCCGGCCGGACGTCTTCAATCACAACATCGAGACCGTTGCTCGGCTCCAGCGCGCGGTTCGACCGTCGGCTTCCTACGCCCGGTCGCTCGCCGTGCTCGCCAGGGCCAAACGGGCGGGACTGCTCACCAAGTCGTCGATCATCGTCGGCATGGGAGAGACCGACGACGAGGTGACACAGACGATGGGAGACCTCGCCGCGATCGGGGTCGACATCGTGACCATCGGTCAGTATCTGCGCCCCACGTCCCACCATCTTCCGGTCGCGAACTGGTGGAAGCCGTCGATGTTCGCCGAGTGGAAACGTCGAGGCGAATCGCTCGGCATCGGTCACGTCGAGGCGAGTCCGCTCACCCGGTCGAGTTATCACGCCCGAGACGCAGCCGCTGCTGCGGGCTCGTGACGCTCACGTTTCCGGTCGCAGCAGGAACAGGGCAGTGTGAACAGGGGGAGTGTCGTTTCGCACTGTCCATCAACGGCGGCTGGTGATCACTCCAGTGTCGAATCCGGCGAGGTGAAGGCCGCCTGCGAACCGGGCGTGCTCGATCTTCGTGCAGCGATCCATCACCACGTCGAGACCGGCATGGGACGCAATCCGGGCCGCTTCGGTCGACCAGAGGCCGAGCTGGGCCCAGAACGTCTTGGAGCCGATCGCGACGGCGTCCTGAGCGATCGGCGGGAGATCTTCGGAGCGCCGGAAGACATCCACCATGTCGGGGACCTCGGGCAGATCCTCCAGCGACGGATACACCGGTTGACCGAGGATCTCGGTCTCGCGGGGATTCACCAGGTAGACCGCGTAGTCGGCCGACGAGCTCAGGAGGTAGGTCGCAACGAAGTTGCTGGCTCGAGCCGGGTTCGACGACGCGCCGACGATGGCGATCGACCGGGTCTCGTCGAGGATCCGCTTTCGTTCCCCGGCCGATGGAGGCTCCCAACCGGGAATGGGTTCGCGTTCAGGCATGGGCGTTCTCCAGCGCACGGTCGAGGTCGTACAGGATGTCGTCGAGGTCTTCGAGTCCAACGGAGATCCGAACCATGTCGGGAGTCACCGACCCGGCTGCCATCTGTTCGTCGGACAACTGCGAGTGCGTCGTCGAGGCGGGATGAAGGATCAGAGTCTTGGCATCACCGACGTTGGCGAGATGGCTGATCATCTCGAGCGACTCGATGAATGTTGCGCCGGCGTCGCGGCCGCCGTCGAGGCCGAAGGTGAACACGGCCCCTGGGCCGGCCGGCAAGTACTTGTTCGACATCTCGTGATGCGGCGACGAGGGGAGTCCGGCGTAGTTGACCCAGGCGACCCTCGAGTCGTCGTGAAGCCACGCAGCGACGGCGCGCGCGTTCGCGACGTGACCCGCCATGCGAAAATCGAGCGTCTCGAGACCCTGGAGGAAGAGCCATGCATGCATCGGAGCAAGCGTGGATCCGATGTCGCGGAGGTGATCGTTGCGGACCTTGGTGAGGTAGGAGTACTCACCGAAATTGTCCCACCAGCGGAGGTCGTTGTAGGTCGGGACTGGCTCGGTCATGTTGGGAAATCGGCCCGAGCCCCAGTCGAAGGTGCCGGCTTCGCACACGACGCCTCCAAGCGATGTGCCATGACCGCCGATGAACTTCGTGGCCGAGTGAACCACGATGTCGGCGCCCCACTCGATCGGTCGGCACAGCGCCGGGGTCGAGAACGTGGAGTCGATGGCCAGCGGCACACCGTTGGCGTGGGCCACGTCGGCGAGGGCAGCGATGTCGGCGATCGCCCCGGATGGGTTGCCGATCGTCTCGGTGAACAGGAGCTTGGTCTCGGGGCGGATGGCGGCTGCAAAGCCGTCGACGTCGGTCGGGTCCACGAACGTCGTCTCGATACCGAACCGGGCAAGCGTGTTGGAGAACATCGTGATCGTTCCGCCGTACAGGTGACTACTCGACACGATGTGGTCGCCTGCCTCGGCGAGTGAGGTCACGGCCAGAAATTCAGCCGCATGCCCTGACGATGCCGCAACCGCACCGAGTGCACCGTCGAGCGATGCCATCCGTTCTTCGAACGCCGAGACGGTGGGATTCCCCAGCCGGCTGTAGATCATCCCGTACTTCTGCAGGGCGAAGAGATCCGCGGCGTCGTCTGTGTCCTCGAAGACGTACGACGACGTCTGAAAGATCGGGACCGCCCGTGCCCCGGTGGTCGGGTCCGGACGCGCCCCTGCGTGAAGGGCACGGGTTCGAAAGCCCCACGTGTGATCAGTCATGCACCGATCGTACGCATGCCAGCGCTCGGGTCTAGCCTCATGGCATGTTCACAACTCGTCTCGAGCGGGCCCGAGCCCGGATGGAAGCCGAGGGGGTCGACGTGCTGATGCTCTCGGTCGGCAGTGACCTCCCATACTTCTGCGGCTACGAAGCCATGCCACTCGAACGCATCACGATGCTTGTCGTGCCCCGCGACGGTGACGCCACACTCGTCCTGCCCGGCCTCGAAGCGGCCCGAGTCACCGAGCGGCCCGAACTTTTTTCGGTGAAGGGTTGGGGCGAGACCGAAGATCCGATTGCGATCATCGCCAATCTTGCCGGCCCGGCCTGCGAGGTCGCGATCGGTGATCACATGTGGGCTGGGTTCCTCGTCGACCTCACCAAGCAGATGCCGAACTCGTCGTTTCGCCGGGCATCGACGATCACCAGCCCGATCCGCCAAGTAAAGGATGTCGAGGAGGTCGAGCGCCTCCGGGCTGCTGCCGCTGCCGTCGATCGCATCGCAGAACGGCTGCAATCGGGTGCTATTGCGCTGGTCGGTCAGACCGAGGCGCAGGTGTCGGCCGAACTCGGTCGCCAGATCGTGGAGGAAGGTCACGACCGCGTGAACTTTGCGATCGTGGCGTCCGGGCCCAACGCCGCAAGCCCCCACCACCATGCTGGCGACCGCGTCATCCAACCCGGCGAGAACGTGCTCTGCGACTTCGGCGGGACGATGATCGGCGCCGATGGTGTCGGCTACTGCTCGGATCTCACCCGCAACGTGTGGACCGACGACCGTCCCGACCGTGACTACCTCGAGGCCTATGCGGTACTCCATGAAGCTCAGGCGGCGGCAGTTCGAGCTGCCACCGTGGGTACACCTGCACAAGATGTCGATCGGGCGGCCCGTCAGCGGATCGTCGACGCCGGCTACGGCAGCTATTTCATCCACCGCACCGGTCACGGCATCGGGGTCGAAGCCCACGAAGATCCCTACATCGTCGAGGGCAATGCCACGCCGTTGGTGGCAGGCAACGCATTTTCGATCGAGCCTGGAATCTACGTTCCCGGCAAGTGGGGCATGCGCCTCGAAGACATCGTCGTTGCTGCTGATGACGGACCCGATCCGCTCAACACCGTCGATCATCATCTCGCCGTCCTCGGGTAGTCGATGATCGAACTCGACGGTGCAACCGTCCTGCTCCAGTGGGCCGCAGGCGGCTGGCTGTTCCTATGGGTCACGACACGTCGTCGCGAGGTCGGACTCGGCTACGGCTGGCTGCAGCGCCTGACGTTTCTCGCCCTCGCCGGTGGGTCACTGGTGGCCGCCTTCATCACGTCGCCGACCTGGGAGCGTGAGATCGGCACGATCGCATTCATGGCGGTCGGCACTGCGACATTGGCCTTTTCGATCGTTCGTCGGTCAGCCGGTGTTGCCGGTCAGCGCGAGGTAGTGGAGCGGCGCAGTCAGCGGGTTGCCGAGATGACCGGAATCGACCGCGAGGAGCAGCGATTCGACAAGACCGCAGCCGAGTTTCCCCCGGTGCTCGATCTCGTCTCGGCGGTCGTCGGCATGATCGCAGTCCTGATCGCATCATGGGAAGCGGGGGCGGGGGCAGATGTGGAAGTGCTCTCCATCGCTCGAGGCATCACCTCGGCGTTGTTTCTGGGAGCGCTGTCCGATGCGATGCTTCTTGGGCACTGGTACCTCGTGCAACCGGGTTTGGCCCGTGCGCCCATTCTCGAACAGGTCAGGTGGGCCGGGCTGCTCTGGCTGCCGGAAACACTCGTGTTCCTGATTCCCACAGGCATGCTCTCCGTCCTCGACGGAACCATCGACGACGCATACAACGGACTGCTCGGATGGTTCTGGGTAGCTTCGGTGATCGGCACCGTCTCACTCATCGGCGTGTGTCGGTTGGCTCTCAAAGAACGGCAGTACTCGGCGGTCATGGCTGCGACCGGCCTCATGTACTTGGCGATCCTCACCGGATTCGGCCAAGACATCGTCGCTCGCGTGCTGCTGTCGCCCTAGCGATGCAGGTCGCTGGTCGCCTCGTCCTCCTCGAATCCATGCGGGGCACAGTGGGCTGCGACAGCCGCTGCCGCAGTCACGAAGACCGCAGTGGCGATAGCGAATCTGCTCAGCGAGTCACCGATCACGCCGGTCATGAGGGCGGCGATCACGGCGCCGAAGCCGAGACGCGCGGCGCTGATCACGGAGGATGCCGTGCCGGCCATGTCTCCCATCGGGACCATGCCAGCCGCGTTCAGATTGGGTGAGATCATCATGTACGACGCGACGGTGAGGGCCAGTGTTGCGTGGAACAGATAGAAGTTCGGCAGTTCGAACACCGTGGTGACCAACACCAGCCCAACCGATACCGCAGTCATTGCCCTGGACTGCAGGCTGATGCTTCGAGAAAGCCCGAGACGGGTCACCAGTCGGCCGTTGGCCAGCGAGCTGAGGGCGAGACAGATCGCGATGGCGCCGAAGACGAAGGGAAACCACGAATCGCGACCGTAGACCTCTCCTACGATCACCTCACTCGTGGTGAGGTAGAGCGTCATCGCTCCCTGAATGACGATGGATGCCATGGTGGTGCGAAACGTGACCCGGGTTCGCACGACGCGGCGGCCTGCTTCGCGCATCTCGGCCAAGCGAAGTGGCCGTCGGTTGTCGTCGCTGAGGGTCTCCGGCAGGCGGATTGCCCAGAGGCCGAGCCCGAGGCCAGCGGCTGCACAGAGCCAGAAAATCGCCTGCCAGGGGGCGACGAGCATGATGGCCGCGCCGAGGGACGGCGCCACGATGGGAACCAGGATGAAGACAGCCATCACTTGAGACATGACGCGCGCCATTTCCTG
>Ga0255766_10005927_pt1 | contig 10055 bp, 11 predicted proteins | sample 071ome_23_FD_179966 | JGI IMG/M metagenome (GOLD analysis project Ga0255766, IMG submission 179966) | Coastal salt marsh microbial communities from the Groves Creek Marsh, Skidaway Island, Georgia - 071403BT metaG (version 2) | ecosystem: Environmental > Aquatic > Marine > Intertidal zone >... | reverse complement strand
AAAAAAAAATCTATAAAATTAAAATGTAATTTATTCTCTATGAAATCCCAATAATTTTCAAAAGATACATATATACCTCGTCGCGATGTTATGTTATGTGTGTAATAGTTCCTATATATATCTCTCAACATGTTATATACATTTTCATCTATCTCTATATTTCTATAATTTAATCCACAATATATACGATGTGTATTATAACTACTATTACCACATCTAAATACCTTTGCTGTTTTATTAACTGATACATATATATCTTCTAAATTAAATTTAAATGTATATTCTTGTGTTCTTTTTGGACTTCTTCTTGGACTTCTTCTTGTACTTCTTCTTGGACTTCTTCTTATACTTCTTCTTGGACTTCTTCTTGGACTTCTTCTTGTACTTCTTCTTGGACTTCTTCTTGGACTTCTTCTTGTACTTCTTCTTGGACTTCTTCTTGGACTTCTTCTTGTACTTCTTCTTGGACTTCTTCTTGTACTTCTTCTTGGACTTCTTCTTGGACTTCTTCTTGTACTTCTTCTTGGACTTCTTCTTGGACTTCTTCTTGGACTTCTTCTTGTACTTCTTCTTGGACTTCTTTCTCTAACATTTATACTACCACCATTCCGTTTATCTTTTTTATCCTTTTTATCCTTTTTATCTTTTTTATCTTTTTTATCTTTTTTATCTTTTTTATCTTTTTTATCTTTACCTTCACATCCTTTTTTTTCCTCTTTTTTATTTTCTATCATTATAAAATATATATAAGATATTATAATTTTATTAATTTTATTTATATATAATAAATAAAATTAATAAAATTATAATATCTTATATATATTTTTATTACTTTTCATTTTTTATTTTCATCTTCATCTTCATCTTCATCTTCATCATCACTATCACCAACTATCATATCTTCAACATAATCATAAGCTTTCACTATTTTCTTTTTAAACATGCAAAATCTACTATTTTTATTCCATAAATAATCTAATATAAATATATATACTAATGTAAAACATAAAGTTATTAATATATTTCGAGTTGCAAGGAAAATAATACTTGATACAGTTAAAATTCTAAATAATGTTGTTTTAAATATTTTTTCATGATCTTTTGTTAAATCACTCAATACATATCTTCCTCCACAATTTATAAAAAATACACAAATTGCTGTTATTATTGGACTATTATTTAAACCAAACAATAATTCTTGTGCTAATAATGCCATATATATTATTTTCTATTTTATCTAATTATTTATATATGATATAAAAATAATATTAAAAAATGATTAATATTTTATTTTAATTATATACCAAAGAAATTCATAAATATTAGTTATAACTGATATTTAAGATTTTTTATATCTTTGTAAGGCATAAGGTGAAAAGCATATTCTCTATAAAAAAATACCTTCAAAGAAAATTAAGTTAATGAAACTTTGCAGTTGTGATGATGAACATTATGAACGTTGGTTAAAGCAAAAAAGCTTTTATTTTTGATACAAAGGTAAAAATGTGTATGTTGTCATTCAAAATTTGTAGTAGCTATTAAGAAAGATAAATTTATTTTAGATTCAAAGGTATACTAATCTTTAGTTGTTGAATAATGAAAAATATATACTTTTATTTTTAAATTAATGGAAAAATATTTTTTAATTTTATTTTACATCTTCATTTTTATTCCTAATTGTAAAATTTGTTCCATCACTAATATTAATAAAATACCAGATAATACATATAATAATAAATTCATATATTTATCCATAACTGTTTCATCAATATCTTCAGGTTCATCATTATTATTATTGTTGTTTTTATTATTATTTTTCTTTTTAGTTTTCTTAAAACTATTTGGCATAAATTCACTATTTACACCTGAATTTTGTGTCTTTAACATATCTGTTTCTGTTATATCTATTATACTTTGAGTTTTACGCATTTCTTCATCGTTTAATATATATTTCTTTAAATCAAAATCATCGGGCATATTCATATCACCTCCAAAATTAGAATATTCCGATATACCTGTACTTCCAATATTAAATCCTTCAATATCTTGTTGTTCTCTTGCTTTTTCTTTACAATTTAATGTTGCTTTATGTATATCTGTCATTGGAACATCCTTTGTTGTTATTACTTTATTTCTATTATTTATATCAGAACCTTCGTATTCACTGTATTTCCCTAATGCTTTTCCCTTTTTTGCTTTTGGTTTTGGTTGTCGTAATTTACATACTGCTTCTTGTTCTAGATTTAATAAACTTAAATTAGTAGCATCATTAGATTGAGTTGTTCCATATAATTCATCTAAAGAACTATATGATAATGCCATGTTATTAAATTATATTATGATATTTATTATAATTATATTTTTGTTATTTATTATATAATTATTATATTATTATAAAAAAATCTTTATTATTATTTTTATTTTTTTTTGATTTTTATTTGATTTTATTTATATGTTTATTTTATTTTTATTTATAAATATACCCAAGATGATACATTACGATCTATTGTTTTAAGTTCTTTATTAATATATTCTGGGAAAATTGATTTACCAGTTCTAACTTCATATCTACCATATTGATATGTAATTCCTGTATAATTATGTTCTTTACAATATTTTTGAGCACCTTCTAATGTATTCTCATGAGGTAAATTATTTGGATCATAATTTTCTGGATAAAATTTTATATAATATCCTTTAAATTCTTCTGAAAATTTAGTTTTGTTTTTTAATCTTGTTAAATTCAATTGTAAAAAAGAATTATCAATAGTTTTAACTAATAAATCATACCCCATCGCTTCTAAACGTGAATAAATTTGGATAGTATCATATGTACTTATTAAATAATTCGATTCAAATGAAATAAGAAATGGTAATTCATCATTTGTTTGTATATCATTTAAAAACTTATGAATAATTATCTTATCATGTCCTTCTGTATCTATTTTCAAATGGAAAATATTCTTTAAATCATATTCTTTATATATACTATATAATGGTTTTACTTGTATCTGTTCTTTAGTAATTATATCATCATAATTTAAACCTTTTTTCTTTATCTCCAAATTTACATATTTATGATTTGAATATAAAGAGTTTGAACCTTTTATATCATGATGAAACTCATATTTCTCAATATTTTCTGGTGTTATATAGTGTATAATTTCTTCTCCCTCTTTATCGCTTATTCCTATATTTATTTTTATACATCCCTCTTTATTTATTAAATTATCATAATAATATTTAATTGGCTCTATTGATATCCCCTTTAAATTATTATTTGATACTAATTCTGTATTAAAATCACATGAACCAACTTCTAAATAATCATAAAAAGGCATTATTATTTTATTTTATTTGAATTTAATTTGAATTTAATTTGAATTTAATTTGAATTTAATTTGAATTATTAACTTTCATAAAATATATATGATATACTTTTATATAAAAAAAAAATTTTGTGAATTTTTATATGATATACGTTTATATTTTGTTGATATTATTTATCTAAAATATAAAGAAAAAAATTATGTGTTCTAGTGCGGACTACTCACTGTGCATCGAGCAGCCGCCTCGTGCGTAATCAAGACAAAGAAGGATTCGACGAAATGAACGGCTGTATGCTCTTCATGTATTCTTTTGAGTCGAAACGAGGGTCGAACCAATAGACTTTATCATAATGTAGGAGCTCTGCGCGCATGTTCTCGAGAAACTTACGCGCGTTCTTTTCGTCGAAACCTTCTTTGTCTTGATTACGCACTATATATGCATAGTAATTCCAGTGCTCCTTCAAGCGCGCTATTTGCATTGGTGTCAATGCCTCTTTGCTGTCTTGTGTAGCCATCACTTTTTGTGTGGTGTGGCTCGTGTGTGCCAAAATGGCAACGGTAAATTATACATACATAATAAAAATCATTTTTTTTGTGTGGCCTTAAATAATAGAACCAATAATTCAATTAAAGATTAAAAATTTATTTTATTATAAATTAAAAGATAATATTAAATTTTGTTTTAGCTCCAAAAGAAAATAATTATCATATTATATTTATAATAAGTTTTATCTTGATTATTTATAGTTAGCATATACATATTGTTAGGTTACATTTTATAAATTTACCAGATAATTTACTATATATAACAAAAAGGTTTTTCTATGTCATTTGTTACAAATAATCTATAATTATCTAATTTTGTAAATTCTTTTGTCTTTAAATTTACATATATCAAATCATAAAATTTATTTGCTTTATATATATTCCATAAATTGGATGAATTAATTCTATTTCTATATTATATTTTTCTTTAATTTACAATACTGTTATATTAGACATATTTATTTATATATGATATATCTTTTATTCTTATACTATGTTTCATTTTTCCTATAAACTGAATATATAAATATATTCTTTATATAAAAATAAAATGTATGAAAATGGTATGTCTGACATACTTAATTTGCAAAAGCTAATCCACCCATTCCTGACATAATACGGAGAACGTTGTAGTTTGTGGCGTAAACACGAACGTTGTGGGTATCGTTTGTGCGAAGAGTGAGTTTAAGGTCTGCTACATCAATACGTGAGAAGTTGCAAGTTCCAGATGGTTGGTGTTCTTCTGGTTTAAGTGCGAATGAATATACGTTAATACCACGGTCACCTGGTACTTTAGTGTGGTGTTGCATTGGTTGTATAAGGTTGAAGTAATCACCAGTGCGAGATGCTGTGCGGTCGTGACCATTGAGTTGGAGTTTAGCTTCTGATACTGGGTTGATTGGGTATGTTGGTGATGTACCTGCTATACGGAGTGCCATATGGTTTGTACCTTGTGCTGCATCAGATGTGGTTGGGTAGAATTGGTAATCAAATTGTCCTACTGAAAGGTTGGTTACTGCTGATGTGATATCAGCACCAGAGTATGTAGTTTCAGTAACGTTATTTGCTGGTTGTGCAACCCATACAAGTTCTTTAACTGGGTGGTTGAAATGAAGTTTTACAGTTGCTGAAGTTGCTGAGAATGATTCTTGACCTGAGTATTGAACTTGTTCAATAAGATATTCATGAGATGTTTGTGCAAAACGACGACGTTCATCAGTGTCAAGGTAAATGTAATCAACCCAGAGAGAGCAAGATGAAAGGCTTAAATCAGCATCGTTGAAGAGAACACGAGTATCTACTGATTCATCATCGGCATCAGCTGTTAATGTAAGAGTACGAGAGTTTGAACCAATTTCCCAAGTTGCTGTTGAAGTTTCGCTTGTTGTTCCTGCAGTAGTTGTACCTGTAATTTGGAATGAAAACATACCAAGGTATTTACCACCGTTGAATTCAAAATTTACTTTAACTTCATGGTATTGGAGTGCGATAAGAGGTAGTGCAAGACCTGGGTTACGGCAAAACCAGAATTCAAGTGGAACATTGATTTCTTGTGCTGCAATTGAACCTGGTGTACCATCAGTTCCCATAAATTCATTGTCTGCGAAACCAGCGTATCCGAATTGTTCATAGCGTTTGTCTGCTGAACCATCGTCTTTCTTTGCAAGTTCACCATCACCTACAAGTTTTGCGTATCCTGAGGCTTTTGATTCTGGGAGTGAAAGTTCGTTCCAGATGTTCATCCAGTCACCGTATTGTTTATCAATACGTTGTCCACCAATTTCAAGTTCTACATCCTTGATAAGTGCAAGACCAAATCTGCGTGCAAAGTGGATTGATGCGTTCTTTGCGGCTACTGCTGCTGCTGTATCTGCGAGAGTTGTAGTTACTGCTGGGATTACTACACGGAGCCACATCTTGTGAATAAGATCACCATTACGTGAAATGGTTGCGCTGAATTTCTTGCCAACATTTGCTGCACCATTGAAAGTTTGTTCAATTGCTTCCATTGCGAAGTTAGTATGACGACGGTATACTACCTTGAAGAATGTGATTTGTGGGTTACCTGTGAGATATACATCTTGAGCCCCGTATGCTACTAATTGCATAAGACCTCCTCCCATTTTTAAGAGCTTTTAAAAATATTATAAAAAAACTATATTTTTTTATTATATATTTAGAAAAAAAATATTTATTTTTTTTATATACTTTATTACACCTTTTTTATTTTTAAATGCATACTTACATCTTTAAAAAAATAGAAAATAATGTAATAACTATGAGAATAATGTTTTTCTTACATATGTAGAGATGTCGTTTTCTTCGTAAGTCATTATCAGTAATAGAAGTACTTAAATGAACCATATAATTTATAAATGCCTAATTTTTTGCTTTCAGAGCCAAGACATTTAAAATGGTTGATAAAATATTTTTATCATTAACATTTTTTTCTTTCTATTATGTAATTATATATAATATATCTTTATATAGTTTTATTTATCAATTAAATTTTATATTCGGCATTTAAAATTGGAAAAGGTGTAATATTATTTATTATAAATAATATATTTGTGAAAAATTAATTATATTTATTATATTTTTATTGTATTATTATTCAAATGACAAAATGGATCATTTGATATTTCATTATTATTTTCATTAATCCAATAACTACGACATAAAGGACAATTCTTATTTCGTGCTAACCACATTCTAATACAATCTGTATGATATGGTTTTTTACATTGACTCAAACATATTTTAACACTATTTTCATTTATATGCTCATAATCAAAATCATCATAACATATACTACAATATTCTTCTTCTTTGCAAATATTAATTAATTCATTATTAATATCATTAGTTTTATTATCATCATTATTTATTACATCTTTATCCTCTAATACCTTTTTAATACGGATATTTATACGTTCTTTTACTGATATAAAATTATCACAAATTGTTGTTAAATGTTCGTATCCTAAATTATTACATACACGGTTTATTATAAAATACAAATGCTTACATAAATTATCTTGCTTATGTTGTCGCATTTTATAATCCATACAATTACATTGGGCTTTTGTATTTGATACCTTTAGCTTATAATAACGATCCTTATCAATATTAGAATAATTATATACTGTAGAATTTTTTACTTCAAAATTCCATTCATCATTCTTACTGTCATATATACTTGACATTAAAAATATTTTCTCCGTATTACCTTTTATTTTTCTTTTGCTATTCATTATTACAAAAAATATACAATAAATATACAAAAAAATAATTTATTTATTACTATATATTCTTTTTTATATAATTATATTAATTTATATTTATATCATTTTTTTGTCTTTTTTATTTTTATTTTAATTTATTTTTAATATATATATAAAATAATTTTTATTATATGTAATTAAATATTAAATTATTTTAATTAGTTTATTTATGTATTATAAATAATTTAAAAGATGTTATCATATAATGAACCCATAAATATAACTAAAAATTTTCAAAATAAAAGAAAATTACAATATCAAAAAAAAAATATTACATTGGATGCTTTCCATAAAGAACAAATTAAATCTTTTATGAATAATGAATTTGATAAAATACAATTTCATAATAATCATAATTTTAAATTTATGAATCTTAACAAAAAATTTTTAATTAATATTAATAAAAATAAAGGACAACAAAATTTACATAAAATAAATCAACAATCCAATAATACTACAAAAAATAAAAATGATGTTATTAATAAAATTAAAAATGAAGAAATTAACTATTTTATGAACTTAAGTAAAATCTTATTTGACTATTATAATATTGATAAAAAAATAAATAATATGTATAATAAAACAAATAAAAACAATAGAAATAATCAAAATAATAAGTCTGGAAATTTTAATAATTTATCTAATAATAATATAATTAATAATAATAGTGTTGATATTTTAGATATTTTTAATCAAGCACAACAATCTAATAATTCAAATCAAATTAAAAATTTTAATAATGATAACAATTTGTTTGAAAATATAGATTATACTCAAAATAAATCAGATTTATATGAACAATATCTTTCAATATATGATAAATATTATATTAATAAAGAAATATCTTATGTTAATTATTGTCATAGTTGTAATTCAACTAATATTGTAATTAATGAAAATGCAATATCATATTGTGATAATTGTTCTTGTATTATAAATATTACCATTGATACAGATAAACCTTCATATAAAGAACCACAAAAAGAAATTTCTTATCTTAATTATAAACGCAAAAATCATTTTAATGAATGTTTAAACCAAATTCAAGGAAAAGAAATTACAGATATTCCGCAAAAAGTTTTTGATTTAATATATATTGAATTGCGTAAGTTAAAAATTATGGATTCTAATAATAATTTAATTGGTTGTACAACTATTAAATATGAAATTTTACGAGAAATTCTAAAAAAAATTAAGTTAAATAAATATTATGAACATATTGCTTATATTCATTATCGTATTACAGGTATATCATCTAGTTTAATTCCTAATGATTTAATTGAAAAACTTAAAAATATGTTTGAACTTATACAAAACCCGTTTTATAAATATTGTCCTAATACTCGTAAAAGTTTTTTATCATATTCTTATTGTATTCATAAAATGTTTCAAATATTAGGAGAAACTGAATATATTAAATATTTTCCATTATTGAAAAATAGAGAAAAATTATATTTACATGAAAAAATTTGGAAAAAAATTTGCAATGATTTAGGTTGGACTTTTATACCTTCTATGTAATGGGATAAGAATGTAATAGCTGAGTGTATATATAAATTATTTTTGATTTATTTTAATTATCTTTCTTATTTTTTTCAATTGATTTTTATAATAATCATCTTCTAAATTATTTTGGAAGTTTTTCCTGAAAATATTTTTTAAATTTAAATTTACATAAAAATTCATTACATTTCCTATACATATTATATCTTTAATATTATCTATATCTTTAATAGAAGTACTTCTATTATTTCTTGGTGTTGGTTCATCTTCCGTTTCTAAAAACATTCCAATATTTGTACCTATATGATTCCAATATGTATTACCGTATTGTGAATATGATGAACTTCTTGGAGTCCTTGTTCCATCTTGATGTAAGGAACCACCTTGCATATTAAGTAAATTATACTCAACTTTATTTAATAGATTATTTTTATTTATGCGAAAATCTTGTTTATTATTTAATTGTGAATTCATAAATTTAATTGAATAATCGTGCCAAATATTATATTTATACTGAAAATAATTTTTTTTAATATATTGATTTGATTTAAAATTATTATTTATATCATCTTCTATATGTTTATTAACTTCTTGTATATTGATAAATTGCGTTTCATTAATATTAATATATGATGGATGATAAATTTCTTCTATATTTTCATATTCATTTTGCATTTCATTATTATAATAAGTAATATTACTTATTTGGTCATTATAATCATAATCATAATCATAATCCATTTTATATTTTTATAAAAATTTTTATTAAACTTATGTATGTATATATATATTTTATATTATATAGATTATATATAGTTATATATAAATATATAACTTATATTTATATCAATTATTTTATTACTTTATTATTTTTTATTTATATTTATTAAAATTCTTCAGCTACACTTTCAAAAGCATATGACCCAGCACTCCATATAAAAGATATAAAAAAATATTTTAAAAATGGTAATAATCCAATAAATATTAAAACTAATCCTAAATATTGCATTGGTTGTAATTCTTTAAATAATTTTGTATCTTCCTTATTATATGTTGTTAATAAATAATATCCTATACCGCAAAAAAATAAAGCAAATAATGCTACAATTATCATTAATAAAATATGTCCTAACGCAAATCCAGCTGCTATTGTTGCTGTTGATTTTACTGTATTGGTAAAAGATGGTGATTTTATTTTTTTTCTTTTTAATACCATAATAATGTAAAGTTATTTTTAATTTATTTTTAAATTTATTTTTTAATTTATTTTTATTCTTATTTTAGATAATATTTTGAATTTATATAAAAATATTATTTATATAAAATATTAACTGATATTATTATATAAACTAAATTAAGATATGCTATAATATGATATATAAAAATATTATAT
>Ga0255766_10005904_pt1 | contig 10083 bp, 10 predicted proteins | sample 071ome_23_FD_179966 | JGI IMG/M metagenome (GOLD analysis project Ga0255766, IMG submission 179966) | Coastal salt marsh microbial communities from the Groves Creek Marsh, Skidaway Island, Georgia - 071403BT metaG (version 2) | ecosystem: Environmental > Aquatic > Marine > Intertidal zone >... | reverse complement strand
CACCTAGAATTCAAGAGATGCATATATTTGTTGGCCATACTATATGCCATCTAATCGACCTGAATTTCTCTAATTAATTTTTTAGCGCAATCTATGACCTCTCTACTCTCGATTAATTTCATACAATTATGATGCCCCAAAGGACACTCTCTTTTCATACACGGTTGACAATCTAAATCCTTAGATATCAAGACGGAATGTTTATTTTTCCATTGTGACGTTTCTTTAAATTTTGTTGGGCCAAATAATGAAATAGTGGGGATATTAAAAGCAGCTGCGATGTGCATTGGACCACTATCTCCTGTTATAAAAATATCTAACTTTGAGATTTCTAATACAAGGTCCTTTATTGTTGTTTTACCAGTTAAATCTATTATGTTTTTATTATCAATTCCTTTCAATATTTTCCTGGAATTAAAAATATTTGAACCTGCTCCGAAAATTACTATCGTATATTCCTTAGAAAGTTCCTTAATTAATTCAGAAAATCCTCTAATAGTCCACATCTTTGCACTTCCATAGGCAGCACCTGGATTGATGCCAATTTTTAAAGAATTACTTAAAATTTTTGAAACACCTGAAGAATATAGAAAAAGCTTCGAGGGTATATTATTAGTACTTAGCGCATCGTTGATAAAGTTGTTATATTTCTCAACCTGATGACCTAAAAAATATTTTCTTTTATCAAACTGATATTTATAGTTAGCATCAATGAAAAGTTTTAATATTCTCGTTCTTAGAGAACTTCTGTATGAAAAAAAATAATCATATTCTTTGAGACCCTTGAATACAAAAAAATCTTCAAGGAAATTTTTATTTAAGACTATAGTCTTTGACACTTCTGGAATATCTTCCAAAATTGGTAGCGATTGTGCAGAGCCAATAATTGTAATATCGACCTTTTTAAATGTTTTTATTATGTTGCGAATACTTGGAGTAATCATTACACAATCGCCAACCCAAGTAGGAATCTCAATTAAGATTTTCAGAGTCATCTCCCCATCATTTTTTTTGAATTTATACTTAAAATAAAGAGAACTTAAGGCAATTAAGTTTCTTGACCAAAATTTCTAATATTTTATTCTACAGTCAAAAAATTTTTTAATAAATCACTTTGATATAATCAACTTATGGAAAGAGAAATTAGAATCCCTATCTTAATGTATCACAGCATAGGTTCAATTAAAAGAGGTGAAGGTTTAAGAAGTCTTCATGTTCCAAAGTGGTTACTTAGTATACATTTTTTTATTTTAAAAATACTCGGATACCAAGGTAAAAGTATGGAAGAACTAATGCCATATCTTAATGGCGAAAAGTTTGGCAAAGTTGTAGGCATAACCTTTGATGATGGTTATGAGAATAATTACTATAATGCACTTCCAATTCTAAAAAAATATCGTTTTACCGCAACTTGTTACATTGTTGCCAATAATATAGGTGGCAAAAACTATTGGGACATCCCCAAAAACTATAAAGTATTCAAGATGATGAACACAGACCAAATTAAGAGTTGGATAAGTTCTGGCATGGATATAGGCTCTCACTCTTTAAATCACATCAGGCTTGATAAAATTGATCAGAACACATTAGACAAAGAAATATCGAAATCAAAAGAAAAACTCGAAAAAATTTTTGGTGTTCGCATTAATCATTTTTGTTACCCCTATGGGGCAAAAAATACAAATGTAACAGATATGGTTGAAAGCAATAATTACAAAACTGGGGTTACCGTTAAAAGAGGAATAATGAGCAAAGATTCTGATTTATTTTCTCTTCCAAGGGTTACGATAACTCATAAAACATTTCCTCATCTTTTTTTGCTCAAATTGTTTACTAATTATGAAAAGCCAAGAAAAGACTAAACAAAAAAAAGTAGCGGTATTAATCAGGGACTTTAACCCCTATTCTGGTGGTGCTGAGAAATATTGCTTTGAACTTACTAGGGTTTTATCAAAAAAATATCATGTTTCAGTTTTATGTCAGACATATGATGGCCCCGTTAGTGATTTACAAATAATCAAAATACCAAAAATAAAGCGACCAAGATATTTAAACCAGCTTTTATTCTCTTTTTTGAGTCGAAAATATATTCAAGATAATAAATTTGATGTCATTCATTCTCATGATATGGTAACTTATGCTAACGTAAATACTATCCATGTCCCAACAGTTAAATCTAATATTTCAAGAAAATTATTAAGTTCTAATTTTGTTAACAAATTTTTGATTTATATCAGTCCAAGAATAAGATCATATCTTTGGCTAGAAAATAAACAAATGAATGTTTGTCAAGATACACCAAAACATATTATCGCTGTCTCAGACCTTTTAAAAAAAAATATTACTTCCTCCTACGCTGGAACAGAATACATAACAAAAGTTATATCACCAGGAATTTCTTTAGATAAATCGATTTTAAGTTCAAAGAAAAAGTTTCTAATTTCAAATAATATTAAGCCAAACTCTTTTATCATCCTTTTTGTAGGTCATAGCTTCAGAAGAAAGGGACTGCAAACTCTTGTAGACGCATTCGCTAAGATTAATAATTCAAGTATATATATTGTAGTTGCAGGGCGAGGAGATTCTAATGAGATAAACTTTCCAAATGAAAAGGTGAAAAAAAATATAATTTTCTTAGGTGGGGTTTCTGACATGTCCTCAATATACCCCAGTGTTGATATTATGGTGCATCCCACTCTTGGAGATACATATGGAATGGCTGTATTAGAAGCGATGTATCACAAAATACCTGTTATCTTGAGTGATAAAAAATATTGTGGTATATCGTCAGATTTAAATGAATCTAATTCAATATTTATTTCTAATCCTTTAGATAGCATTGATTTATCAAAAAAAATACTTTATTTGTTAAACAATATTCATATTAGGAGGGATTTGGGCATAAATGCATATAAATTTGCTAAGAACAAAAGCTGGGAGCATATTTCAAAAGAATATGAAAATGTATTCCAAAATCTATAATGGACGTATATAAAAAATTAAAATTGAAAACATATGAGGATAGATCTTTTATAAAAAAATTCCTCGCGAAATATAGAGTTCTCACCTATAAAAAAAGAGCTTTGCCCGATTTTCTAATACTTGGAACACAAAAGGGAGGCACCACATCTCTGTATAGATACATAGCTACTCATCCAAATATCAAACCTAATTATGTTGTAAAGGAACTAAGCTTTTTTGATGAGTTATTTTCCAGAGGTATACCTTGGTATAAATCTAATTTTCCAATTCGCAAGAAACATTATTTGTATTATGAAGGAACTACTCACTATCTGTTTAATCCTAATTGTGCGCTACGAGTTTCTGAAATCTTACCAAATTGCAAATTTATAGTATTGCTAAGAAATCCAGTCTCGAGAGCATTTTCTTCATACAAACACCAAGTAAGGGCTGGGAGAGAAAAACTCTCATTTGAAGATGCAGTATCTAAGGAAAAAGAGAGACTAAAAGGTGAAAAAGATAAGTTAATAGCAGATAAAAATTATTTCAGTTACAACTATCAACATTTTTCATATTTGGAACGAGGAAAATATGCCGAGCAAATAAAAATCTGGTTTAAGTATTTCCCTAAAAGTAGTTTTTTATTTTTAAAAAGTGAAGAATTCTATAGAGATACTCAAAAATCTTTAGAAGAAGTTTGTGAATTTCTTGAGATAAAAAAAATTAAATTTAATGTAAAAAAGAAGTTTAACTCTGTTCCATACAATGAGAAGATTTCTGATGATGTTAAACACGAACTTGAAAAGTTTTTTAAGTCACATAACGAAGAGTTAAAAAAATTGATTGGAAAAAGCTTTACATGGAAATAATTAGTTTGGACATAAGAATAACCCTGAAACAAAAAGAACATTCACCAGTTGTACTATGAAAATATCTGCTTGCATAATCACTAAAAATGAGGAAAGAAATATTGAAAGATGTTTGTCTTCTCTATTTTGGGTGGATGAAATTGTTGTTGTAGACTCTGGCTCAACTGATAAAACTTTGGAAATATGCGAAAAGCACAAGTGTAAGATTATCGCGTCAGAGTGGCTGGGATTTGGACCGACTAAAAATTTAGCGGTAAGTATTGCTAAAAATAACTGGATTTTATCAATCGACTCAGATGAGGAAATATCGCCTTTACTGATGAAAAGGATTCAATCACTAGATACGACTAAATACAACGGCTTTTTAATCAAAAGGTCCTCATATTTTCTGGGTAAAAAAATTAAATTCTCTGGATGGCAGAACGATTATCCAATACGCTTCTTTAACAAGAAATATGGAAATTTTAATAATGAAACTGTCCATGAAAGTGTCATTTTATCCCCATTTCGAACCTCAAAAATCAATGAAGAAATACTCCATTACCCTTATACTTCAATCTTTGATCATTTGGTAAAAATAAATCTCTATTCTGAACTTAGCGCTTCAAAAATGCAAAAAAAGAATAAGAAAGTCTCTATTCTCTTTGCGATTCTAAGTGGGTTAATTAAATTTATAAAAATGTATTTTATAAAATTAGGTTTTTTGGATGGAAAAGAAGGTTTCATTTTGTCATTTAACTCCTCCTTCGCTCAAACTATTAAATATTTAAAGCTTTGGAGTTTAAATAACAAGCAATGAAAATTCTTCATATTGATACTGGACTTGAGTGGAGAGGTGGTCAGAGACAAGCGTTAATACTTCATAATGGCCTGATTAATAAGGGTTTTGTTAGCAACTTTATTGTCAACAAACATGGGGCATTATTTGAGTATGCATCTGAAAATGGATTTGAAAATATTCACAGTTTTGAATTTAATTCTGAGTTTTCAAAAATTTCCAAAAAGACGCTATGGAATTATTTTCAAAAAATTAAACCAGATATTATTCATTGTCACGATAGTCATTCAGTTGCTCTTGCAAGAATTTTTAAAGGTATGAGTGTTATCTTCCATACTCGTAGAGTTTCATATCCGATTAATATCTTATCAAGGTTTTTGAAATATAGATATATTGACTATCACGTATGTGTGAGCAGAGATATTGAGTCGTATATGAGAAAATACTTCAAAAATGTTTCTACAATTGCCAGTTGCGTTGATACTAATAAGTTTAAAAATACAGGAAAATTAAACTTGGTCTTAGATAAAAAATGCTCTAGTTTTTTGTATGTTGGAGCATTTTCAAAACAAAAAGGGGTTGAAATACTTCTTAAATCATTTGCTGTTATATCAAAGGAATTTAATTCTGCAAAATTAACCCTTATTGGTTCTGGAGAGCTAGAGTTAGACCTGAAAAAACTTTGTAAAAAATTAGAAATTGAAAATTCTGTAATATTTTTAGGTGAGAAGAAAAATATTGAAAAGTTTTACAATTTATCACAAATTTTAATTGTTCCATCTATTGATGGTGAAGGATCTAGTGGGGTTATAAAAGAAGGTCTTGCATCAGGAAATATTGTTATTGCTTCAGATTTGGATGCGAATAAAGAAATTATTAATCATAAACACAATGGTTTCCTATTCACAAACAAAAATATAGACAGTCTTGTTTATCTAATGCGCAATATTCTATTAGGAATTTACTCCATTAATGTATTACATATAACTGAATCTATTAAAGAATTAAGTTGTGACAATCAATTGGCTAAGTACATTAAACTCTATAAGACTTCTCTAAAATAAGACGGCCTCTAATGAGAACTAAAAAAGAAATAAGGTTTTCAATAATTATCATTCATAGGAATGATTTAAATAGGTTGTTGAATGTTCTAACAAGTATATTTAAATATAAATCTGCTAGTGATGAGGTAATTATTGTTGACAATTTCAGTTCCGATTTCTCAATCAGAGATTTTGAGAATCATAAACTTTCTAAGGAAACAAAAATAATTAAGAATAAATGCAATGCTGGCTATGGCTATGCTTGCAATCAGGGCATGAAAAAAGCAAAAGGGAAATACTTTTTACTATGCAATAATGATATTGAAATTAGAAATAATACGCTTAGTTATTTTGAAAATTTCTTCAAAATTGATCCTACTGCTGGTCTAATCGGTCCTCAAATGTACTCCACTTCTGGTAAAAAAATGCATTCATATTCTACAATAGAGCCAGGGTTAAAAACTCAGTTGGATCTAATTGGGCGCCCTAATAAATCAAAAACTATTCGATCCTTCGATAGGGTCTGGACACTTAGAGGGGCATGCTTAGCAGTCAGAAGAAAAATGACTGATGAGATTGGGATGTACGATGAAGAATTCTACTTTTACCATGAAGAGACTGAGTGGTGTATTAGGATAAATCGCTCTGAAAATTGGAAAGTAATGTTTTCACCGGAGGTATCTATATCACATGTGGGTGGCGCATCAACAAGATCATTATTTCCTCAATCAAGGATTGAATTCTTTAGATCAAGATTAATTTTCTGGTCAAAGGTCTTTCCAAGACATAAAGTGTTGATTCTATATTTATGGAATATGCCAAAGATAATTCTAGATTGTTTAATCTACTTAATCCTAACCATTATTACTTTCGGAATGGTTAAAAAATTTAAAAATAAATTTATTGATAGGTTAGTACAGATTTCTTGGATAGCAGCTGGAAAGCCAAATTCATGGGGTTTACCAGATAAATGCAATTAGAGAAATTTGCTCGAAAATTCCCTAATTTTAGAGACTATATAGTCTCTATCAGTTTCGTTTATCCACCAACCTACAGGAATAGAGACTTGGGTTTTATTAAATTCATCTAGCCCAGGCAAACCGCACTTACTTTCAATAAAGGCTGTGTGTATGTCATTTCTTTCATGGACTCTTGATGTCATAACACCCTGTTCATCCATCCATGATATAAACTTATCACGCTTTTCAATATGTAAAACATAAATCCAGCATGATGAAACTAAGAAATCTGGCTTGTTAATAAGATGCACACCTCTGATATGTTTTAAATTTTCGTCATAAAATTTCTGGTTATCAATATGTTTAGCAATCAATGTGTCGACATACTTCAACTGCTCAATTCCAACAACCGCTGCTATATCATTCATATGAAATTTATACCCGTACTCTATAATATCTTCTTCACACCTAAAGTCTTTTCTATTTCCATTTCTATCGATTCCAAACCATCTTAACAATTTGCCTCTTTCGAGGTCATCATTGTTTTTGCAAAATAACAAACCGCCATCAATTGTAGTGATGTGTTTAATAGCTTGGAGCGAAAACATAACAAAATCTGAGTGATTACCAATTTTTTTTCCCTTATATTCAGAACCAAATGCATGTGCACCATCTTCAATAGTTTTTAAATTAAATTTTTTTGCAACAGTATTGATTTCGTCAATATCGCAGGGTAGGCCTCCAAAATGGACCATAATTACAGCTCTAGTCTTTTTAGTAATTTTTGACTCAATCGACTTGGCATCAATTAAACCAGTATTAGGATTGACATCGGCCCAAACTATTTTTGCTCCGGCAGCTAAAATTGGCATATTTGTGGCAGTACAAGTCATTGCAGTAGTAATCACTTCATCGCCGTAGCCAACATTTGCTAATCTCAGAGCCAACTGAAGAGCTGATGTTCCAGCATTTACAGTAATTACATTTTTATTCTGAAAATAATCACCAAGTTTTTCTTCGAACTCCTCAACCTTGGGGCCTTGGCCAATAAAACCGCTATGAAGTACTTCTAGCAATGGTTTATCAATGCTCTTTGGCATGTGAACTTTAAACAATAGTTTTTTATCCATTTATTTATAAATATTCTGCTTCAGTAAATTTTAAACCTTTTCTGTCTTTGCCCGATATGATGAGATCTGATTCGTTAAATTCCCAATCAATTTGAAGAAATTTGTCATTCCATATAATTGTTCTATCATGCTCCGGGGAGAAATAATTGTCAACTTTATATGAAAAAATAGCAGTATCTGAGAGCGTTAAGAAAGCATGGGCATAACCTTTTGGTATAAACAGCTGTTTTTTGTTTTCTGAGCTAATTTTAAATGACCAGTGTTTACCAAAATTCTTACTTGTTTTCCTAACATCAACTACCACATCAAGAACCTCCCCATCTATAACTCTTACTAATTTTGATTGAGTAAAAGGCCGCAACTGATAATGAAATCCTCTCAAAGTCCCTTTTATTGACTTTGACTCATTGTCCTGAACAAAGACAAATTTTTGTTTTGACAAATTCTCGAATCTGTTTTGATTAAAGCTTTCAAAAAAATAACCCCTTTGATCTTCAAAAGTCTCAGGAGAAAAAATTAAGAGGTCTGAATTTTTAACTTTTGAAATCTTCAATTTTTATTTGCCCTAGAGATTAGGTATTGGCCATATTGGTTTTTTTTAAGCGGCTCTGCAAGTTTGATTAGCTCATCTTTTGAAATATACCCCATTTCAAAAGCAACTTCCTCAATGGCGGAAACTTTAAGTCCTTGTCTAGTCTCAATCATCTCAATAAAATTTGAAGCCTCCATTAGGGATTTATGTGAACCAGTATCTAACCAAGCGAATCCCCTTCCTAATAACTCAACTTTAAGCCTGCCCTCTTTTAAATAAAGTTCATTCAAAGATGTAATTTCAAGTTCACCTCGTTGTGAAGGAGTAATTAAATTAACTTTCTTTACAACATCGTTAGGATAAAAATATAGACCTGTAATTGCATATTTGCTTCTAGGTTTTTTAGGTTTTTCTTCTACACTTATGACATTGTGGTTTTCATCAAATTCGGCGACACCATATTCTTCTGGGGAGTTGACATGATATGCAAAAACTACAGCATTATCACGTGCATGTTTCTCTTTGGCTAGTTTGAGAATTTCTGGAAGTTGGTGACCATAAAAAATGTTATCCCCCAAAATCAAGCATACGTCATCATGTCCAATAAAATCCTTTCCAAGAATAAATGCCTGTGCTAAGCCGTCAGGGGATGGTTGAACTTTGTAACTTAAATTAATCCCTAGTGAACTACCATTGCCAAGCAAATCTTCGAATTTTTCTTTATCTGATGGTGTTGAAATTATCAATATGTCTCTAATGCCGGCCAACATAAGAGTAGACAAAGGATAATAAATCATTGGTTTATCATAAACTGGCAGCAATTGTTTTGATGTGACGAGTGTAAGGGGGTAGAGTCTTGTGCCACTTCCACCAGCAAGAATAATTCCTTTCATTGTTTTTTTAAGCCTAAACGTTGCATTTCATACTTTGATTTCTTAAGAGCTCTTTTACACCAAGAAATATTATCTAAGTACCAGTTAATGGTTTTACCCAATCCTTGTTCAAAGTTATTTTTTGGAGTCCAGCCTAAATTTTTTTTAATCTTACTGGAATTAATTGCATATCGCTTATCGTGCCCAGCTCTATCTTCAACATGCAGAATTAGCTCGGAAAAACTAGCAATTTCTCCTTTCTTGATTTCTGGCTTTTTATCAAGGATGCTACAAATCATATGAATAACATCCAAATTTGTTCTTTCTTCATTGCCTCCAATATTATATGTCTCTCCATTATCTCCCTCCATCAAAACCTTATATATTGCCTCAGCATGATCATCCACATATAACCAGTCTCTAATTTGATTCCCACTTCCATACACAGGCAATGGTTTATAGTCTAATATGTTCATAATTATTAGTGGAATAAGCTTCTCGGGAAACTGGTAGGGTCCATAATTATTTGAGCAATTAGTAATAACAATAGGTAAATTATAAGTCCTGTGCCAAGCCCTAACCAAGTGATCAGATCCGGCTTTAGAGGCTGAGTAGGGAGAACTTGGGACATATGAATTTTCTTCAGAAAAAGGCTCCTCATACGCCTCTAGATCTCCATATACCTCATCTGTTGACACATGGTGGAACCTAAATAGCAATCTCTCTTCCGGATTGAGAGATTTCCAATACTTCCTTGACACTTCTAATAGGTTAAAAGTTCCAAATATATTTGTCTCTAAAAAAGCCTGAGGAGTGTCAATAGACCTATCTACATGTGATTCAGCAGCAAGATGGATTACTTTGTGAGGTTTAAAGTCTTTAAAAGTTTTGCTTAAAGCTTGAGATTCATTAATATCGACTTGGGAGAAAAAATATCTG
>Ga0255766_10005893_pt1 | contig 10092 bp, 8 predicted proteins | sample 071ome_23_FD_179966 | JGI IMG/M metagenome (GOLD analysis project Ga0255766, IMG submission 179966) | Coastal salt marsh microbial communities from the Groves Creek Marsh, Skidaway Island, Georgia - 071403BT metaG (version 2) | ecosystem: Environmental > Aquatic > Marine > Intertidal zone > Salt... | reverse complement strand
CGTTCACAACAACAACAACACGGGGAGTTTTTCAAAAAAAAAAAAGCACGCGCAGCGCTTCCACGCGAAATAAAATAACAAAAAAAGAAGAAATATGCGAGACGAAGAAGAAACAAAAAAGCAGAGGACGAAGAAGAAAGTGTTCACGTTACTGCTCGTCGTGGACGATGAAAACGATCGAGTGCTGCTCGGAGAAAAGAAGACTGGATTCGGTAAGGGGTTTTGGAACGGATTTGGTGGTAAAGTCGAAGAGAGCGACCCGACCGTTCTCGCGGCGGCGTTGAGAGAGCTGGAAGAGGAAGCGTGCATAAAAGCTCTCGACGCGAGAGAAGTTGGTCGCATAACTTTCACTTGGATAGACGAACCTGAAAAACCACCGTGGCTGGTTCACATCTTCAGAGCTGATACTTACAGCGGCCAACCGTCGGAGACGGAAGAAATGCGTCCGCAGTGGTTTCCCGTCGATCTCATACCTTTTCGACAGATGTGGGCAGACGACGAACACTGGTATCCTTTTGTGTTTCGACGGCAGAACTTCGAAGGCACTTTCAATTTTAAAGAGGTGACGACGCTCGTCGATTTTCAGCTGAACGAAGTTAAATCGTTATCTATGCGGTAGTAGACGTGTGGTGATTTTTTTTTATTAGTCAGAGAGGGAATGTAGTCTACGGTGGCGCGCGCTTCCGGCGGAAAGAATAATCACATATAGTAGCGTGTGTTAGTGTGTACATGTTTTCGTATTTAGGAGAGAGCGTTTCTAGTTTTGTAGTTTTGAGTTTGATGATTTTTTTTACCCGCACACGCCTCTTTCAAGAACCGCAACGAACGCGCGAACCCCAATAAAATGACCGGTGCAAGTTACGCCGCGCACGCTTTTGCGACTATTTCGTCGTCGTCGTCCTTTTTCTCCTCCTCCTCCTCCTCCTCCTCCTCTTCGTCTTCGTCTTCGTCTTCTTTCGCATCGAGGAAGAAGATAGCGCTGAGACCGATGAGTTTTGACGATGACAAGCGAAGAGGGGTTCACCGAGATGGGGGAGGGAGAGGGAACGCGTTGAAAGTGTTCAGCAGCAACACGAAACAGGAAACGGAGAGCAAAAACGAAGTGTTGGAAAAAACGATGACGCCTTTGGAGATTATGGACGACGCTTTGAAAACGTACGGAGACGATATCGCGATTGCGTTTTCTGGTGCCGAAGATGTGGCTTTGATTCAGTACGCGCACTTGACGAACAGACCATACAGAGTGTTTTCCTTAGATACTGGGAGATTAAACCCAGAAACGTACGAATTATTCGACCAGGTTGAGAAGCATTTTGGCATTAAGATTGAATATTGCGTCCCAAATGAAGAACAATTGGAAGCGTTTGTCAACGAGAAAGGGTTGTTTTCGTTTTACGAAGACGGGCACAAGGAGTGCTGCGGCATTCGTAAGGTGCAACCGTTGAGGAAAAAGTTGTCTACGTTGAAAGCGTGGATTACTGGTCAAAGAAAAGATCAATCGCCTGGGACGAGAATGCAAGTACCGGCAATACAGTTAGACCCGGCGTTTCAAGGCATATTGAACGGAAATGAACTCGTGAAATACAACCCATTGACAAACGCCACCTCACAAGAAGTTTGGGACTTTTTGAGAGTCATGTCAACGCCAGTGAACGCGTTACACTCCCAAGGTTACGTTTCAATCGGTTGCGCGCCGTGTACTAGACCGGTAACTCCGGGACAACAAGAGCGCGAAGGTCGATGGTGGTGGGAGAATGCGAGCGATAAAGAGTGCGGCTTGCACTCGGGAAATTTGAGCAAAGAGGAAAAGGAAAAACAGGAAAAGCGAGAAGAAGACGCCGCGGATATCTTCACCGATACTGCGGCTATTTCGGTTGAGACGCGAGATTCGATGCAAAAAAGAATTTCTCGAGACGGGAAAAACGAAGAGAACGAAATGATTGTTCTGTACGCGCCGTGGTGTCCGTTTTGCCAAGCCATGGAGGGTAGCTTCACAGAGTCGGCGCAAACGTACGGCAAAGCTAAGAACGTGCGATACTCGAAATTCCGCGCCGACCAAGACGAGAAAGAGTGGTCGAAAGAAAACTTGAGCTTGAAATCTTTTCCGACAATTTTGTTTTTCCCGAAAGGACGCGAAGGGTACGTGAAACTTGGCGGCGAAAGACGCGACGTGGATTCTTTGCAGATTTTCATCGAGTCCATCGTCGGTAAGTAAAAGATAATAAACGATGAAGAGAATAATCGAAGCCGGGAGCGAGCGAGGAATAATTTCACGTAGCAATCAATCGCGTCGCTGCTCCTTTTCATCGCGTAATAATCACACGTAATCAAATAAATCATCCAATTTTTTGTTCGAAGTATACTTTTCGGTTTTCACAGCCTTTTGCCGATTTGCTCTTTCAGCTCTCGTCAGTACACCACAAGTCACACGTTTTCACCCTTTTCGTAATAAAAAAAGCTCGCGTATAAAGTAAAGCGATGGGAATCACGGCGTCTTCGCTAAATCTGACCGATTTTGACATCGAACGTGAGTATTTGCGCAGCCGTCGTTTTCTTTTTCTCTCCTCTCGCGTTCTTCAAACTTCTCTCCGCGCGGGCTTCTGCGTCCCTTCGCGCCTCTCTCTCTCTCTCTCTTTGTGTTTCTTTCTCAATTTGTAAACGTGAAGAGCAAACGAAGCGACGACGACGACAAGTAGTAGTAGAAGAAGAAGAACTAACATTTTCTCTCTCTCTCTTACACACACACACACACACACACACACACACACACAAACGTGCGCGCGCGCAGAGATTTCTTCGTATTGTTCCAACGTCTTCACGTCCGCCGAGATTCAAACGTTATACAAAAGATTCCAACAACTCGATAAAAAGCACAAAGGATACATCAGCGAGGACGAGCTGTTGAACATTCCAGAGTTGGCGATTAACCCTTTAGCGCCGAGAATAGTCCAGCTGTTCGTGAACGTGAACTTTAAAGAGTTTTGTCGCTTACTCTCTCTGCTCTCAAAGAATGCCGACGAGAAGGCTAAAATCTTATTCATGTTTCGCGTATACGACGTCGACGCCGACGGGATCGTATCCAGAAACGACTTGGAAATCATTCTGAGACAGTTGGTCGGATCGACTCTGAGCGAGGAAAAAATAGACGCGCTGGTACAAAAAGCGATGAATGAAATCTTAGACATCGACAAAAACACCAGTAGTATTAGCGATAGTAACAACAATAAGAAGAATAACAGTAATAGCGATAGCATGGACGCCGGCGCGTCGTCGCCGGTGTTGCCCGGTCTCACCGAGCGCGCTTTCTGCTCGGTCTTCTCGAGCGGTAACGCCGGGTTAGTCCCGACCGTCTCCATACACGAGGACGACGATTGATTGATTGATTGATTGATATTGATTCATCGACTGGAAAGAGAGGTTTGATTTTTTGTATATTGTGTTAGTGTGTAATAAAAGATAAGGAGAAAAGAAAGAATTTTTTTGCGCGACCAAAAGACGGACGCGACACGACATTCAAAAAAGAAAAAGCGCGCTTTTGGCGTTCAAAGAGGAAGATCATGACGACGACACCATCGCCGTCCTCGTCGTCGTCGTTTCTCCGCGTCTTCTCGAGTAATTCTTCTTCTTCTTCTTTTGCGCGACAATGTTTTGGACGACGACGGCCGGTTTCGCGGTCTTTCCGGCACGCGACGATTTTTAGCCGTCGCAACAACTCGGAGGAAGAGGAAGAGGAGAAGGTCGAGCAGGCGCACAACCACCACATGTACCGTCATCATCATCGTTTGGTGAGTAAGAATTCTCAACAACAGGCGCTGAGAATAAGAAGAAGAACGACAAGAACAACAACAGCGACAACAACGCGATTGCGCTCAGTAGGAGCTTCTTCAGCCGGTGGTGGTGAATCTTCTTCTTCTTCTTCTTCTTCTTCGTCGTCGTCGTCGTCGTCGTCGTCTATGGATTTTTACGACGAAGTCATGGCAAGAAACGATGCGTTGGTGGATATCATGCTAGAGAAAATCCGTCGCAGAGAGAGCAAGAATATGAATAGCAACGGTATTGATCGAGAGGAAACGCGTAAGAGTAAAGAAACGAAAGTGTATTTAGTCGGGTGTGGTCCAGGAGACCCCGGGTTACTCACGCTGAAAGCGTACCACTTGATAGTCACCGCGGATGTTATTCTGTACGATAGACTCGTTTCTCCGGAGATTTTAGAGTACGCAGCTAGTGCTACCACAAATAGTGATAGTATTAACGACAGCTACGACAACAAAAACAATAGCAGCGAAGGAAAAGGTTTGATGCTTTTCGTCGGTAAAAGGTCAGGTTTTCACACCCGAACTCAAGACGAGATTCACGACTTGATATTGGAATTTGCCAACGCTGGAGCGACGGTCGTGAGATTGAAGGGTGGAGATCCTTTGGTGTTTGGTAGAGGCGGAGAAGAGTGCGAATTCTTGAGAGAGAAAGGATTTGACGTTAAAGTTATTCCAGGAATTACAGCGGCGAGTGGAGTAGGATCGAGTGCCGGCGTACCGTTGACGCACAGAGGCGTGGCAACTTCGGCGAGACTATTAACTGGTCATCTCATGAAGAAAGAGAAGAAAAAAATGGATGCGGGGGAGAACGTGGCGTTGTCGTCGGAGTCACCGGCAGATTTGAAAAAAGAAGAAGAAAAAGAAGAAGAAGGCGCTGTTGATTTTGCCGTCACGGCGGCAGATTCAGACACGACGCTTATTATTTATATGGGTTTAGGTACGTTACCAAAGACGAAGAAGAAGCTATTACAAGAGGGTGCACTAGACAAACGGACGCCGTGTCTAGCCGTCGAAAATGGAACGACTTTGAAGGAACGTCGCGTATTCTCCACGTTAGAGTATATCGATGAAGCTGTCGTTGATGCGCAGCTACAGTCGCCGACGCTATTGTTTATTGGAGACGCCGTTCGATTATCTCCATACTTTCCTCAGGCCTTGTCCAAGGAAAACTTCTCGTCCTCTTCGATGAGGTGGGAATTGCAGGTTGGTCAAGATGAAGATGAAAATCGTATGCGTCACACTCCCGAACGAGGTGGTAAATGTCGAATCATGTCTGATATCAACGACCTCACCTCGAGAGAGTGGTTTTCAAAGAATTTCATAAGCGAGAAACTTTTTTCTTTGCCGAGCGCCGACGACGAGAGGAGCAAAGAGAGGAGTTCCTCGCGCGTCGTGCAAACTTCGATGTAATATTATTATTATTATTATTATTATTATTACCAGTAGTACCGTGGTGGTATTATTAAATTATTGTTAGAGAAATTTGAAGAGAACGCCACAGAACCCCTTCCGCACACGCATACGCGTAAAAAAAATTTACACTCGAGCATCCAAGACTCGTTACTTTTTCTCTGTGCGTCTGCGTGCGTGCGTGGAAAAGTGCCGCCGCGAAGAAAAAATGCCGTCCTCCGGTGGAGCTAATGATAATAATAACAGCAACGAAGACCAAGCGAATGCATTAGCCTATCAGCAAACGAACATAGACGAATCGACGGTGAAGGAACCTTTAGACTTAGTTCGATTATCCTTAGACGAAAGAGTGTACGTGAAACTAAGAAACGATCGAGAATTGAGAGGAAAATTGCACTCGTACGATCAACACTTGAACATGTTGTTGGGAGAAGTTGAAGAAATCACGACGATTCGGGAGGTGGACGAGGAGACGTACGAAGAGATTATCAAGAGCAACAAGAGAAACGTCCCGTATTTGTTCGTGAGAGGTGACGCGGTGACGCTGATATCGCCCCACGAAATTCGCTCGTAAGAAAAAGGGCAGTAAACGTGTGTGTGCGTTGCGTGTTCGTGGAAGCACACATACTACAGTACCATACATAGCAGCATTCATTATCATAGCGTGTAACATGCATAGAGATAAAAAAAGATATTTTCATGAAAACAGTACTAAAAAGTCTAAGTGTTTGAATGTACCTGCTACTATTACGCTTCACCTTTTGCCTCTTGTCTCGCGAGGTATTCCTTCACAGATAACGAGTTTCCAGCCGGTGCTTTTTTTGATCCTCCGCTCGAGGAGGCTGAAGTAATTCTTCCCGCAGCGAATCTCTGCCTGACGAGAACTGGATCGCGCTCCGTTGCTCTTTTAGCGTGTGTTAAAGATGGTTTCATCTCACTGCTATTATTGTCGAGGAGTTTACTTTGCGCAAGTTGGTGCAATTTTGAAATGTGATACAAAGACTCACGAAGTTTCTCCTTCATCGTTTTGTAGTTAACAAACGCATCTTCTTCATCCTCCTCTTCTTTTCCGTGTTCTTTTCCTGCCGTAGCCGCTGCTGCATTCACTGCGGCGGCTCTCGCAGCTTTCTCTGCTACAGCTTTTGCGTTGTTCTCGCCGTCTGTTTTCATGGACCAATACGTCGTCACTCGCGTCGGACGTCTCGAAAATGGATCATCTTCGGATATATCTTTACCCTCCTTCACTTTCTTGATGTGTTTTACCGCCGCTTGAGACAATTTAATTGCGTTTGAAAACTCATTTTTCTTGTTAATATCCGCCATAACCTTTTGATTACCGCCTCGTTTGTTTATTTTATCTTCGATTTTCACCTTCAATTCTTCGATGGCTAGTTCCAACTTTTCTTGTTGTTCGACGTCTCCTTCCTCGCGGGCTTTTGCCAATTGTATCTTCATCTGCTCTTTTTCAAAGATAAAGTTCGTCGAGATTCCACCTCGTTTTTGCTTGTTCAGCTCGAGCATTTTCTGGACATCCTCGGCGGTGTATCGATATTCGTCCGCGCTGGTTAATTTCTTTGAGATGATATCGCAGTCGTCCACTGAGGGAAGATATTTTTTCGCCGTTTTCTTAACGTGCTCGTACCATTTTCCGAACTCTGAACCTTTGAACCGTTCATCGTCATGATCAAGAATGAGACTACCCACACCTGCACTTGCGTTGCTCTCATCGTTACCCCTAGCAAAAGCATCCTCTATGCGATTTGATGTTTCTGAAATTCGGAACGTCTTCTCGTGAGTACCCCAACGTAAAATTAACCACTTTTTTGTGGATTTTTTTGTATTCGAGCCATCGTTATATTCATACGCTTTCAAGTTGTACGTTTGCGTCGTTCCTTGATATAAACCGTCCGCGATTCCGGCGATTTGACACAATCTATAACGACTTTCTTTGTTTTTATCCAAGCCAATGTTGACTCGAACAAACGCACCCTCCACCGCACTCTCATAAAAGGGCTCAGAGATCCACTTCTCTAGCTTAGATCTTGGAAGCGTGATCGCTCTCACATCTTTTGCGGTGGCTTCTTCGAAAGTATCCATCTCATCGCCGTATCCAAATTCATCGCTGCTGCTCGATTCGTTGTCTGAATAGGCGCCTCTTCTTCTTCTCGAGGAAGGTTTCTTCTGTTTTGTTCTTCGCCCTTTCATCGTCGTTGAAGTTCGTCCTCTCTTTTTCCTTTCCAACATTTCTTCTTCATCTTCTGAATCTAACTTATCTTCGTCATCGTAGGATAAACCCGAAGAAGAGGACAAATCGTCGTCGTCGGAAGACGACCCAGCTTTGTCCATTTTCTTTTTCACTTTCTTTCCAATTTCTTCCAAAGCTTTCTTCGATTTCTCGTCCTCGCCTTGTCTCAACCTTTCCCTCCCTTGTTGCTGTATCCCTCTCTTCCTTTCCTTCTCCTCTCTTTCCTTCGCTTTCTCTAAAATCCGCCTGCGATCTTTCAAAATTTTCAGCTTTGCGCTCCTCTTCGCCAACTCTTCTTCGCGATCTAATTCGTTCATTTGCATCAAGCGAGCGCGATCGGCCTCATCGCCGTAGCCGTCGGAATCATACCTCGCGAGAAAAGCGTCGTCATCGTTTTCTTCCCTCCCATTTCCGCCCAACCGTTCATCGTCGTCGTCGTCGTCCGAGTCTAGAAAACGAGTCGAAGGGGTGGGTTGGGTCTTGGTATCGTCATCGTCGTCAGGCATGGTATTGTGATTTGTGAGTAAGTGATATGAGAAAATAAAAGAGAATTATTTTTTCTGGTGTTTTTTGAGCTTTGTGGGTTTGGGGGACAAGAAACGCGGGGGATCTGGCGAAAAAGAAAAACTGCGTCGGGTAAAAAGTCATTCTGTGTGATAGCAATGAGTACATCAAACAGAGTATTCCGTTAATACAACAAGAAAAAAAGTACACAGCTATTATATCCTATGAAGACTCCTAATAAAAGGCTTTCTTCAAACAAGATTATCTCGTGTGAAAAATCATATCACTTATTGAGATTGAGTTTGTTGCAGTCGTTCCTCGAGAGCTCTGATGCGCTGAGAGCGGTTATACCTCTCTTGCACTTGTGGTCTTTGACGACCAAATCCGAAGAGGCCACCGCCGCTTCCAGTGTTGGCAGATCCTTCGTTGTCTGAATCGTCATCGCTCGAGCTCGAATCAAAATCGTCCAACGCTCCGTCGTAGTCCTCATCAATGAAATCAATGTGCATCATCTGCAAGTTGCGTCGGCGTTTGAAGAACATCCACAACATCCAAGCAAATACAGTCAATACAGCAAGTGAGGGGACAATCACAACCGATCTATCTAAGTCACCCTCGACGTATTCCACATACACTGGCATCGGCGGCGAAAGCGGCGGCGCAGGCGGCGGTGGTGAGTAAATAGTCGGTGGTGGAGGGAAGTAAACTTTCTCAACGTAATACGGTCCAAATGTGAGTGCGGAATATAACGAAGTAGAGAATCCTCTGATAGAAGTAGAGTCGGTAACGTTAAAGTTATCCGGGCTCCATTTCCTCGGCAAGTCTGACCACACTGTCACAAAGTCACCAAATCCATCATCACCCAACGGCCACTGTCGAATTTCGGTTTGATAATCTTCTTGATCTTTTGATTGACCATCAAAAATTTGATCCCACGTCTTGTGCATCGTGAAGTCGAAGTAAGAAGCATTGGCGGGGATTCTCGCAGCGTATGCAAAGTTATCCGTGGCAATCTTGTAGTCCAACATTGCAGTAGGTGTAGAAGCAATCATCGCTGTCAGAGCATTCTCGCCGAGTTGAGAATTGAACGCTTTTATTTGCTCTGCAAAGTGTCCATTTCCAGCTTTCACAAACTGTGGCACGACAATAGCCGTGTAACCGTATTGCTCCTCGCCACCGTCGATTAAGACTTTCGCAGAAAATGGATTGATCGTATCCATAGCACTCAAGGAGTAAGTTGTTTTCGTAAAGACCGTCGACGAGACACGAATGATGTCCTTGGATGTCACGTCCTTACCGCATGTAAATCCAGCAAGCTCAGAAAAGCACGGTCCATCGTCATCAATGTCAATATTCATCGATAACAGCGGACCCGAAATATCAGTGACGTCGCTAGTTATTTGCGGTACTGTCAACATCAAATCAGTCGAACGTTCGTTTCGAAGAATCTGAGTAGCCGAACGCCTTTGACCGGCAAAGCCAGTCACTGTGAAATAGAACGCCTCAACAGATTCCGGGTCTTCTCCAGGAACCAAGGTATCCGCAATAGCCTGTCCAAGCCACGTAGTCGCGGTAATCACATCGTTCATTTTGTCTTGATCTCTAATGATTGGACTGTTATGGCAGCCTACGTAAGCCTGCACTAACATGTTACTCAGAAACTCAGCGGCACAAACTTTTGCAGCGTCCGTCAACTGTAAGTCCACATTCAGTGAACCGTCGACAAAGAGTCTGTGTTGGAACACCGCAGCCTTTATCTTCGACGTCGCCCCCGAACTGAACAGCACATCGAACGCTTCGTTTGAAATCTCTCCTGGTTTCCATAAGATAGTATTCATGGAGCAAATATACTTCTCAAGATAGTCATTGTCAACAGAAGAAGAAAGATCCAACGGAGCGAACTCCTCAATGAGTTGAGTCTTCATCGCCAAGAACTCCGTCTCGACAGAGTTGCACGCAAGTGCCGGAGTTGGTTGATCGCTGATGGTAGCCGGTGGTACGCCCCAAGTCTTACCCCATACATTGATGAATGATAAAGCACGAGCTGTATCTTTCGCCCCAACGTAGGCATTGAAATCAGTGTTGATCAAAGTCTGTGCCACTTCTGCTGACGCAGCA
>Ga0255766_10005889_pt1 | contig 10098 bp, 3 predicted proteins | sample 071ome_23_FD_179966 | JGI IMG/M metagenome (GOLD analysis project Ga0255766, IMG submission 179966) | Coastal salt marsh microbial communities from the Groves Creek Marsh, Skidaway Island, Georgia - 071403BT metaG (version 2) | ecosystem: Environmental > Aquatic > Marine > Intertidal zone > Salt... | reverse complement strand
TCTCTGTATGTAACACCAGTTACATAGTTTTTATCGCCAAACTTAAAGATGTGTTTGTTTGGATTTCCTGGTCTAATGATAACAAGACGCAAGTTATCACCAACAACAGAAGCATCTGGTGGAAGTGAAATTGGGTTGTCTTCTACATAGTCACCACCAGAAACAACAATAGTTTCTTTTACGCCAACTGTTTCCCAAGCAAGTTGAGCTGCTTTTTTGATAGTTCTAACTGGGTTTACAGCTGAACGACCATCATTCAAATCAGAACCAATCTGCTCAGAAACATAGATACGACCACCAACGTCATTTGTTGCTAGGTTGAGGACATATTCTGTTGTAGCAATTCTATCTGACCTATCGCCAAGTTGTGGAGTGATAGAACGTGGGAATAATCCAGCTTGTCCAGTTTGTAGATACAGATCATTATTTGGATCTACAACTCTAAAACCAATATGCTTGAGTCTTACTTCTCCATTTAGTTCAATGCCATCAGTATGTTCTGGTCCAAGAGATGCTGTTTGTCCAGAATTTAGTGCTTCATAGACGTTTTGACCAAAATACCTATAATCTCCTTTCTGAAGAATTACATTAGCACTCCAAATAGTGCCAGTTCCATTCATGTATGTTTTCAGACTTGGAGCTCTAAGTGCTAAGTCTGGAGTAACAAAGTTTTCAATATCGAGGTTTAGAACTCTAGCAGTATCAGAAATGATAGAAGTAGAAGTTCTAATAGCACCATTGATATCAAGTTCAAAGTCAACGGTGTCAAGGAACGCTTCGGCAGCAGCACCAGCACCATTACCACCAGTGATGGTTACTGTTGGGGCAGAAGTATAACCACTACCTGGATCGTTTACAGCAATAGAAGAAATTCTTCCATTGAAAATAAAAGCAGACGCAAGTGCTTGAGTTCCACCAGCAGGAGGAGGAGAAAGTTGGACTAAAGGAACTTGAGTATATCCAGTACCACCCTGAGTAATTTCAATATTGTTTACTCTTTGACCAGTTCTATTAATACCAATTCTTGGCAAATTGGTATTTGGATCTAACTGAGCACGAAATACTTCTCGCTCGTCAGTTCCAGTACCAACTCTAATAGTAGCTTCATTATCACCGATGAGTTTAGGGTTTACACCTCTAATTTTCTCTTTGTCGGAATTAATATGAAAACTCATGGTGCCTTCTAGCTCCCGCCGTTATTATCCTCAGTTATATTTAGCACCTACGCCCACGCAATACTAACAACTTGTGTTGATACAACCCATTTGATTGTCTCGGTTGTTCCAGTTCTTACAACATTATAACTAAATCTATTTGATGCTGAAAATGTACCAATTTCCCACGTCTCTCCAGTAGGAACATCATGCTTGATAATTGTCAACATACTAGACTGGACAGTAGTGGTTCCAGAAGATCCACACAAAACAGAACTCTCAATCTTTCCAGTATATACAACACCACTTGGGTTTGTTGCCAAGAAATGTCCAGTAATAAAATTGATAGTAGAATTTTCCAATGGAATTGTCGTTCCAACATCATCTAACTGTAAAGTTGCTGTGTTGATTCCTCTTAGAATATATTGTATCGTCTTGCTATCGGAATAGAAACTATTTTTAATTTCCAGTGTGTTTAGATCTTTAGCGTTTCTATCCATATCAATTACTGATACTTGATCGATAGAAAATCCGCCCAAAGAATCGAACTCTTTTAGATTACTTGCCATTTTACTTAATTACCTGTACGAGAATTGTGAACGTAATAATGTCGCCATTGGCATGGTCATTTGAAAGAGTTAGAGAAATTCTAGTCTCATTGGTAGCATTGAAATCAAATAACGCTGTATATTGATCAAGAGATGTATTCAACGATCCAAACTCATTGTGGAAAATATCAGTTCCATTATCTATAACAGAATACTCTGTCATCGATCTTTTTCCAGAAGAAGACTTTGAAACAACCGTTACTTTACATCCTTTTCTTGATCCAGAATCATATAGAACAAATGATCCTGATTCAGCACCACCTTTTGCTAACTGGAATGTTGTTGTTTTTATGGCATAATCTGCCAACTCAAATTCTTTCAATTGACCGTCAAGAACTTTGACCCCGTTGAAAGTTCCAGATCCAAAAGTAGTGTTTAAATAAACATCACCTTGGTCATCTAGTCTCAATACGGGATCAACAACTAGACCAGAAGAAAGACCTAGATCTAAAAACTGCTTACTTGTGCTAATAAAGGTTCTGTCTACATCTCTGTTATCAATTGTAGTATCATTTGAATTCAAAGTTACTAGAGGAGTATCAATAGAAAGATTATTGAGACCAGATGTTGTAATTGTATCAATATTTGTAAAGTCTAATGAAGTCCTCGTCAACTGCAGCGTGTTAAGATTATCATTGTAAAAATACAAGATATTCTCATTTGCTGCTGGAGCAGTTTCTGGAATAATATAAGTATTACCATCAACGTCTCTAACACCACCAAGAGAAGACCAGTTGACTCCGCTATAACCTTCGAACTGCTGAATTTCTGTATTAAATCTAATCGATCCAGGAAGAGCAGCAGCGGTGTTTCTTTGGTTGTTATTACCAGAAGGAATAGCGAGGTGGGTGTATGCTTTGACTACTACTTTTTTTCCTGGGTTTGGAGCAATAGTTAGATCTTCTACCAAAGTTGAAATAGTATTCCAATCATCACTAGTAGTTCCACCGAGTTTCAATCCACCGTTGACAATAAGAGGAGCATCTTTATTAGGAGCAACGAGAAATTCTTCAATTCCGTCAATAGATAACTGAGAAACAGCATTCGAATACCAAGTTAGTTGCACTGTACCGCTATTTTGACTTCCCTGAAGGTGTATTGGTTCTGTTCCCAATCCTCCAGTAACTCCACTAGATGTCGCCTGATATAAATTATTTCTATATCTAATGAAACTTCCAATACTAACTGGTGTATTCGCTGACCAGAATGTATATGATGGAAGACCCAGTTTTGTAGAACTAATAGTTTTTACTGATCTAAAGTCCAGAGAAGATTTTGATAAATTTAATGTATTCGAATTGTCATTATAAAACCATAGGGTATTATCATTAGCACCAGCAGTCAGTTCGGCAATAATGTAGGTATTTCCATCAATATCTCGCACACCACCAAGAGAAGACCATGAAGACGATGAAGCACTATATCCCTCATATTGATTAGTATCTGTATTAAATCTTATTGCTCCATCTTGTCTAATTCCAGATCCAGGTCTTCCATTTGTATCTCCTACTGGAATAACCAAAGCTGATAAAGCATTTACCTTTACAACTCTAGAAGAAGCTGGAGTAAATACAATATCATTTCCTGTAGTTGAAGATAATACATTATTTGTGATAGAAATTTTATCGTTTACATTCAACGTTGACAGAGTTTTGATATTTCCAGAGGTCTGCAGATTGCCATTAGATTGTTGAATATTAAATAAAGTTCCTACCTTGAAATTGGAACAATTTGCTGTAACATTTTGACCAGAAGCAGATATAGTTAACCCAGAATTAGAATTAATTGTTTGTAAACTGATAGTATTTCCAGAAATATTTGTAGCAGTTAGTAAAGATGTTGCTGTTATATTATTAATATTTGCTGTTTCTGCTTCTATGGCATTTGTTGTTATTTTTCTGTCTTTTACTGAAATATCTAAGGAATTAACAGAAGTTACATTATCAACTACAATAGATAGTCCAGATCCAAAAATTTTTGGATTGTTTAAGTTTACTGCTAACTCTGCCTCGTTGTTATCAAATCCTGCCATATTTGGATGGACAGAACAATAATAATATAATGGTGATGGTGTATCTTCTGTAACTAAAATTTCACTATAACCACTTTGATAGTTAACTCCATCACTATATGAATACCCAATAAATTCTAGTGTAACTTCACCAGAAGAAATTGGAACTTCTGACAATGTAATTTGAGTTGGACTATCTACACTCAAAACCAAAGTTTGTGTAGATAGTGCTCCACCACCGCCTAATCCTCCTCCACCAGAAATTGCTACACTCATTCCAGCAACAATTCCAGTAGTGCTTGAAACTGTTACAATTTGCGAACTTGAATCTAATGTGGCAGTAATTCCAGAAATATCACTAGGACTCCAAGTTCCATCTCTAAATCGTGAAAATCTAAATGGATGTGCCGATTGTTGAGAATTATTAAATCTATAAGTATTTCCAGCATACAAAGTGATATCTGGATAAATTGAAGCACCAGATCCAGTATCAATAAAATACTTATTTTCTTGTTGTATTGTGTTTATTTCATATCTTGGAGAAACTGTTGCTTCTACAGCAACAGCATCAGTGTCTAAAATTCCAACAGGTTCACAAACTAAATTAGTAATGTAACCCCCAGATGATGTAATGTCATAAACTTCTGCTAAATCTCCATCTAAACTTACTGCAGAAACAGTTATGATAAGATCATCTGCTGGAGATGATCCTCCAATATCAGATCCTAAAATAGTCAATACATCATTTGCTTGATATCCAAGTCCTCCAGAAGTCACATTTACTATAGATACATCTCCAGAAAATCCTCTGCTAACAGAAAATACTGCTGATGATCCAGATCCACCAGAAGCAGAAATATTTGTATACGTATTATTTGCTTCTGAGGCTAACGTTGATCCAGAATTTATTTGAGTGCTCTGAATTTTTCCTCCAGGAACATATATAGACTGACCAATGGACACAAAAGAACTGGGAACTAATCCGTCAAATACTATTACAGAAACAGGATTTACGATTACCGAGTATTGAATTGGTTGAACTAGATTATATGGAGAAACAGATAATACATCTCCAATCGAATATCCACTTCCGCCATCAGAAACAGTAACAGATCCAACAGAACCAATAGTATTAATTGTATACTCAAATGCTGTTGTTGGTACTCCGTATTGCGGCGTAAAATCTAATGTTGCTGATCCAGAAACTTCTGGTTGTGCTGATAGAGTAATAGTAGTTCCAATAATATTTAATATTGTCACTACTCCACCGCCAATTCCTCCACCAGTTGTCAAAACTCCAGATCCACCAGTTTGAGTTACAAAAAATCCACTTTGTAATAGAGCAGCCTGTTGAGTAGTAACAGTAATATCTGAAGTATTTGAATCTAAAGTTGTTGATACTCCAGTAACACCATTTGATAATGTTAAAATATCGTTTACTTGATAACCAGTTCCCTTTTCTGAAAATTGAAAGGTTTCCTCATCAATTAAACCTGGATTATTTTCGATCGTATATTGAAATCCAGATCCAGATCCACCAAGATCTGAATTATTTGCGGTTAAAATATCTCCATTTCTGTAACCAATTCCAGATGTAGTAAGTGTAACAGATGATATTACACCATTGTTTATATTACATCCAAAAGTAGCTCCAGATCCAGACCCACCTTGAAATGGAATGTCGCTATACAATCCATCGGAATATCCAGATCCAGTATTTGTGACAGATCCTTGAATTGAAAAAACTGTAAAATTTACTTCTGCTCCAATCCCACTTCCACCAGACAAATCAATACCAGAATAAGATCCAGGTTTATAGTCCTGACCTAAAGTAGTTATATTTCCTAAAAACTTCTCTACTGTTACATTTAAACTTCCTTCAATACCACTTCCACCAATTACTGGAATATTTGTAAAGTTTCCAGAATCGTAATTTTCTCCAGGACTTACTATAATCAATCCATTTGAATTAATTGATTTTTTTACGAAAGTAGTATTATTGAAAAAATAATTTTTTTCGGAATAAAATGTGCTAAGTAGTTTACTCCCAGAAACAAATCCAATAGTTTTTAGATCATTTTTATATAAACCAGTATCACTATCGGATGTGAAAGATAAACTTGGATTTGAAATTGAACCGTCTCCCAACTTCAAATTACCAGTAGCAAGATCGCTACCGCCCTGAGAGATGTTGAAAATCTGATCACCAATTTGGTTGATCTTCTGCCTTTGGATCTCAAAGGTATCAGTTCTTGCGACGTTAATTGCTGGCATTTTTTACTAACTCTCTAAGTAGGGATTTTATTTCAGAGATTTCATCCTTCAACATATTTATGTCTTCCAACGCGGAATTCAATTGTTTTTGTTTACGCCTTGCTTGGATAGCAGAATCGTCGTGATTCAAGATGGCACCTGTGGTCTCGTCTCTGACAAGACCATCATGTCCACTTACTTTGATATAACCCATACGCGGAAATTAGAATGCTGCGACAGCGCGAATGTCTTGGATCTTAGGAACGTATGCTGGATCTACACCCTTCATCACAATCTTGATTGCGAATGAAGAGAATTCTGGTAGACTTGCTACGCTATACTTGAGATCTTGATATGAAGATTGCTTTTCAACAACACTAGAAATGCTATTGTCAGCAGTAGCAATTTCCAATGAATCTGGTTGACCAGACTGATTGAAATAGAACCACTCGGCATCTTCAAAGTTCTCTTGACTTGATGCTCTCTTATATTTGTAAAGAACCTCAATATTTGAAATATCTTTTACATTCGCTAAGAGATGAACATCAATAGCAGTAGCAGGATTGGTAATATAGATTTCCTTAGTTACATACTTAGCAGCAGAAGAACTATTCTTGGAAGTATCTTCGGCAACAAAGTCAACACCATTGGAATATGAGACTCTTTGAACTTCTAGGAAGAATGCCTCGTCATCTGGTTGGTTTGGATATGAAATAATATCTCCAACTCTAAAGATATCTGGTAACTGATCAACTACTTCATTCGCTCTAGCAAACAAGTTGCTGTCAATAACCCTGGATGTATAATCATCATTGATTGGTTGTAGATCAGTTCTGAGAGTTAGTTGTCTTGTGGTTCTGTTCCAGATAACCGACTTGCCAGTAATACGGTTATCATATGTTTCCAAAATTTTAGACTCAACTGGATTTCTAGCAACAATTGTAATAGACTCACCAGCAGCAGACTGAGTTGAGCTGTTGATAATCGGTGTTACTAGAGATGGAGTAGATCCAACGGTAACAACTGGAGCACCTTGAGTGTTGGTAAACTGAGTTAGTTCAACTGTTTCATTGGGAGTAAATCCTTGCTTGGTTCTAACTCTAACCCAGATGTTATTTCCATCTACCTTAGAGATTGTTCCAGTTGCCTGAGAAGTAGATCCTTTGATGCTCTGATTGCTCTGATATGATACTCCAGGAGTTACAGTTGATAGAGCAAAGTTATAAACAGGATAGAACTCAAGAATTTGATCTCTTCTTCCATATCTGTTCTCTTGACCATTTGCGTTCTCAATTCTGTTTGATACAGTTTTGACAGAAGCACTAGACAAATCAACAACAGGTGAAAGGTAAGAAACTGTTGATGATAGAGTCATTTTATAAGTTAGTGATCTATCAAGACTATTCAGAGTTTCATTGATCTCAGAAGCAATTACTTTCTGATTATCAAAATAGTGCGCTTCGTTTAGGAAGGTCTTCTCAAACCCAGTTTGTGAATATGAAGTATAATTTGTAGTTGCCGAATCAACGGGAATAATATTAGTTGTCTTTACAGTGGTATCAATCTTAGTCCCAGTAACAGTTAGGTAATGAACTTGTGGGTATAGAACTTCAAACTTTCTGTTGTAAGTAGCATATACTACACTGCCACCGCCAAAGGAACTCTTCGAAGCACTGGTGATAGTTTTGATGTTATATGAATCAATGCCAGAGTTAGTTACTTGATACAGATTTGTATTGAATACATCAGAATTTACACCGCCAACATCGGAGACACCTTTGAAGAACACATAAGATTTTCCACCATCTTCAAATCCATTATCTCTATGGTTGATCTTGATAACACTGTTGTTATTTTTGAACAACTTAGAAGTTGCGATAGATTCAGAGGTAGCGTTGGTCTCAACTGGTTCTGCGTCAAGTAACTCATAACCAAGATTTTCGTTCTTGACTAGAAGTTCTGCTGGTCTTGAAATATCAAACTCCGCTCTATACAGAGTAAACTTAAGATCTTCGAAATTATCTTCAGTCCAACTCTCTGTATTCTGTGACTTATAAACAGAACCAAGTGATGGTTGAGTTGTAATAACTGTGCTGGTAGCAAGATCTGTTTCACCGAGACGTGATGCCCACATTTCATAATCACTTGAGTCGGTCTCAACAACTAGAGCATACTCAGTATCATTTTGAAGATATGCTGGATATTCAAACTCAAATCTGGTTGGTGTTGTAGACTCTGTGAGACCTTCGAAATCGGTCGCTACGCCCATTCTAACTGCTGGAGTGTCAATCTCTATAAAGGTTTCAACTTCGCATCCTCCAGCGCCATTTCCGACGCCTTTGACGACAACTGATGGAGCTTCGGTGTATCCAAATCCAGAGATAGAAACCTCAGCATTGTAAATCTTACCACCAGAAACATTGACTCTAGCAGTTGCTACAGATCCACCAGGAAGTTGTGGACTCTCAATCGTTAGAACAGCACTATCATAATTTGCTCCAGTGCTCTTGATTCTAATATCAGATAGTTTGCCACTGTTCTTAGCAATTGTTAGAACAAGATTTGTTCCATTTTTATCATTTGCTAGTTCAACTGAAGGAATATCTAGTTCTTCGTTTTGAATAAACGAACGACCATTGTGATTTCCAAGAACAAGGGTGTATACCTGCTCATTTGTGAGATTGTATACCCCAGTAGATGAAGGAGTGAGTTCAACACCATTCTTATCAATGACTCTGGAAATAGGACCAGAAGAAGCAGAACTTCTTCCTACTACGTATTCACCTAGAGTTACCGATAGATTGCCATTTGTATAGCACTTTAGATAGGTCTCTGGAGATAGAGTCTTCTCTGTTCCAGGAACAATGTTCTTGCTTGGTTTGTCATAATCAACATTAGTAATGTATGCCTTGACTGGAATATTTGTGCTCTTCTTATTGAAGAAGAGATCTAGACCAGTTACAAACAAACCACCGTCATAATTTTCAATCTTAAATGTTTGTGCTAGTGGATTTGGTCTAATTGGGTTATCTGTATTGCTATCTACAAACTGAACGCCCTCATTGGACTTGAAGTATGAAGGTCTGGTAGAAACGATACTTGCTGGATTTTCTGGAAGAACACCAGTAGCATAGTATTTGACTTCTGCGTAAGTATCGACATTTGCTTTATCTTCATTTGTAACACTGGAAGTAAATCTCAATGTCAATATACCTGTTGTAAAACGCAACTCTTCAGCAGAGTCATCATAATCTACGGAGTCTACATTTCCTCCCCAAGTCGCGTTCTCTCTTGGTGGTCTACCAGCAGGAAGAAGAATCAATCCACTGGCATTTCCATTTTCATCTGTAACTACTTCGCCATTGAAAGCAGAAAGTGAGTTGCCAGCAGTTCCAGTAAATCTTAGATCTGGATTTACCCAACGGTTGATGTTTCTACCCTCTAGGAAGACAGAAACTTTTGTATTTGGCTTCAGTCTTCCAATAACAAACTTGATTGGTTTGCTTCTGGCAAAGAACTGTAGTGATGTGGATACAATGTTTTCACCTACCGTCTTTGTTTGAACTCCTTTGCCAACTTCATTATTTTGTGGACTAATATTTGAAGAACTTCCAACAGATGCTGCCTTTACACCAGCATTTGCTTGAGTCGTATTTAGATCTCCAAGTGAGTTGATTGAAGTGAAAGCAGGAGCAGAACCTACCCAGTTTACAATGAATGAACTATGTAAACTTGAGAAACTCTCCTTTACATTATCTTTTGCCAAGAAGATATTGAAGATGCTTGTGTTTGTATCAACGACAAGTGGTTCTACACTTTGATCGTACCATTGATCAATTGATGGAGATACCATTCCATCTCCAACATATTGAACTACAACAAATGGATTTGGATTGATCGTCTTAGAGGCAAACTCGTTTCCTAGGAGTTTGATCTTTGAGTATGGAAGTGTAACGATATCGCCAGACTTTTGATATCCAGCAACAGATCTTTGATCTTGTCTGGTATATACCTCTTTCAAAGTCAATGAATCTTCTTTGGATTGTGGTCTTAGAACAGATTGTCTGCTATC
>Ga0255766_10005875_pt1 | contig 10111 bp, 4 predicted proteins | sample 071ome_23_FD_179966 | JGI IMG/M metagenome (GOLD analysis project Ga0255766, IMG submission 179966) | Coastal salt marsh microbial communities from the Groves Creek Marsh, Skidaway Island, Georgia - 071403BT metaG (version 2) | ecosystem: Environmental > Aquatic > Marine > Intertidal zone > Salt... | reverse complement strand
CACGTATTACTGTCACATAGGTTATCTTGCTACTGACGGTGGTAAAGCAAGAGCAACCAACGGTAACAACTCATATGGAGATTTTGGTTCAGTGGCTGAAGGTGTAACACCTACAGAAACTCCTATCACAGCAAAATTCAATAACAGAACGCAAGAAGCTCAAGTAGATGCTGTGTACAATGATGAAAACGAAATATTTGCTTTTGCGTATGATCACGCAGGACAAAATTATTCATCTGCGAACATAACAATTACAGGTTCAGGTGAAGGTGCCGCGGCAACAATTAATTATGAAAACACGAGAGACGGTGCAGTAAACAAAGTAAGAATTTTAGGTCCAGGTGACTCTACACCTGCAGGTGGTGCCGGTTATACAAGTAAATCAGGACCAGCAATAACAGGTACAGCAACAACAATCCAACTTAATGCTCAATTCCAAGGCACATCAGCACAAACAGTTGGACAAAGAATTTACATTTGGGAAGGTACAGGCAGAGGACAATACGCAATTATTGAATCTTTTGATGAATTGACAAAAACTTGTACAGTTAAAAAAGAATTTGATAACACACCAGGCTGGCAACATTTCTTAGGTGGATTTGCTATTGAAACAGAATTAGATCCTTCAACAAAATATTTCATTGAACCAAGAATAACTTTTAGTGAACCACCATATGCTAATTCTTCAACATCTATTCCATTAAATGGTGAATATTTATTAGGTGCATCAAGAAGAGTTTCTTCAACAAACGTTACTGTGTTGTTAGGAAATGGCAGAGGTTTAAGATCAGTAGATTCTACTAGTTGGACAGTGTGTAACGGTGTTCCAACTCAAAACTGGAACAGTTTAGAAGGCGGTGCTAATAACTTTATGGCAACATCTAACACAGGTTCATTAGCAAGATCTCAAGATGGTGCTAACTGGAGTGACATATCAGGTAACATAGGTGCTGATATATTCAGAGGTGTTGTATGGGAGAATGTATCAGGTCAATGGGTAGTAGTTTCAGAAACAGGTGTGGTATACATATCTGGAGATGAAGGAAACACATGGACTTCACAACAAGTTGAACCATATGATGGATCAACACCAGTGTTCACAAAAATTGCGGCAGGTAATGGATTAATTATTATCGGTAATGACTTTGGACAAACTTGGGAATCAGTTGACGGTGGTACAACATGGGAACTAGCGGCAGACATAGGCGGTGAAAGATATCTATTACAACACTTAACTTTCACAGGCGATAAATTTATAGCATCAGTACAAGACTCACCATTTGATGATTCAACATCAGCAAATAAATTCTTTGTATCAAATGCCAATGCGGCACAAAGTTCTACAAGTGCTATTACAGTTTGGACGGAATCAGAAACACCACCACACACAGGACCATACACAAAAGTAACAAGTGCTCAAGGTACTTTCATTGCCATCACAGGCAATGGTGAAGTGGCTTATTCATATGATGCTGTGAGTTGGAAACAATTGGCAAATTTATCAGGAACCTATACAGGTATTGTAGGTGGCAGATACAATGGTGGTTATTTCATTCCGTTGAAACAAGGCACAATGTCAGATTTAACTGTATTGAAAAAAGGTGCTCCACCTTTATGTAGAGTAATCACAAATGCTGGAAAAGTTTCAAGAGTACAAATTTTAGATCCAGGTTCAGGTTATTCAACAGCACCTACTGTGACAGTAACGGATAACGTAAACACATTAGATGTTGCCTTACAACCAAGAATAGCAAGTGGTGTACTAGGACAACCGACATTCACTAACAGAGGTACAGGATTTATAAATGTAACTGCAACAGTAGATGGAGATGGATTCGCAGATGAATATCAAGTTGGTAAAGTTGTACAAATTAAAGAACTATCAAGAGAACCTGGTCCAGGTGACTTGTTGTACATTAACGGTATCGGTGATCAAATTTATAGAGTAACACAGATTACAAATGTACAAGGTGCGGCTCCTAACTTGTCAGCACAATTTAGAATATCACCTAGTTTAAAAGAAAATGAATCACCAGATCATGACACAGAAATTACAATTAGACAACAATACTCTCAAGTACGTCTAACTGGACACGACTTCTTAGATATTGGTACAGGTGGATTCACAACAACAAACTATCCACAAGTTTATACAAACGCAGGATTTACAGAAGGCTATGAAGCACAACCTGCCAGAGAAACAGCAAACAATGGTGGTGGTAGAGTGTTCTACACATCCACTGACCAAGATGGTAACTTTAGAGTTGGTGAATTATTTGAAGTTGAACAGGCAACTGGTATTGTTACACTTAACGCAGACTTATTCAACCTACAAGGTTTATCAGAATTGGCACTAGGTGGTGTTGTATTAGGTGGTACAGAAGTTGTAATTAGAGAATTCAGTACAGATCCTACAATGGCGGCTAATTCAGACAATGTTGTACCAACACAAAAAGCGATTGTAACTTATATTGGTTCAAGAGTATCGGGTGGTGGTGCTAACTTGAATGTATCAGGATTTAGAGCAGGACAAATTAAAGTAAGAAATAGAGAAATATTCAATGAAGCATTTCCAGAAACAGGACAAATTGTTATTGATAGAGTTGCTAAATTGAATGGTGGTGTTGCTGGTTACCTAATGGCATTGAACTTTTTCACAGGTGGAGTAGCAAGTACAGAATTGAACGAAGGAGATCCGGCTAGTGCTATTGACAGTTCTAACGGATATGGCTCATAATGATAAATAACTACAATAAGAGGATATATTAACCCATGGCTGAGTTTAAATTAGGAAGAATACGTTTTGTTTGGAAAGGTGCTTGGTACACAGGCGCACTTTATTCTGTTGATGATGTTGTAAGATATGGTGGTAGAACCTATATTTGTGTAGTAAACCACACTTCTGCGGCGGAATTTCAAAATGATTTAACAGCGGCAAATTGGGCATTGATGTCCGATGGTCAAGAATGGAAAGGTGACTGGAATGTTAACACAACATACAAACCAAATGATGTTGTAAAATATGGTGGTTACATTTATATTTGTAACACAGGTCATACATCCAATACAGATGTTAATGTAGGTCTAGAAGGCGATTTAGCAAAATGGGATCTTTTCATTGAAGGTTTTGATTACAAATCAGATTGGGCAATCAGCACAAGATACAAAGTAAACGATTTAGTTAGATACGGTGCAACTGTTTATCTTTGTGTAACTGAACACACATCTGCGGCAACAACAGTAGATGGATTAGAATTAGACATTGCCAAATGGGAAGTATTCGCAAAAGGTTTTAATTGGTTAAATGCTTGGACAATAAACACAAGATACAAACCTAATGACACAGTAAGATATGGTGGACAACTTTATGTTTGTATTACAGGACACACATCAGCGGCAACTGATGCTTTAGGATTAGAAAATGATCAAGCAAAATGGCAATACTTACACAAAGGTATTGAATATTTAGGTGCATGGGTAACAGCAACAAGATACAAAGTTAATGACGTTGTAAAATATGGTGCTAACCTTTGGATAGCAACTGCGGCTCACACAGCAGGTGCATCATTGGCGGCAGACGAAGCCAATTGGGAAATTTTTATTCCAGGATTAGAATTTGAAGATTCATGGGATTCAGCAACATTATACCAACCAGGTGACATTGTTACTTACGGAGGTTATCAATATGTTGCACTTACAAACAATAATAACGCAGTTCCATCAACACAAACAAGTGATTGGGATTTATTTGTTACAGGTTTCAGTTTAAAAGGTGACTACAACAACGGTACGGCTTACAAAACAGGTGACGTGGTTAGAGTTGGTGGTACAACTTATATTGCTATCGCTGACACAACAGGAAACAGACCACCAAGTGTACTACACTGGGATAAACTAAACGAAGGTTTATATTGGAAAGGTACTTGGTCAAACGCAACTGTTTATGACAAAGGTGACATTGTAAGAGGATCAGTAAACACAGATACATCTTATATTTGTGTTACAGCACACACATCAAACAACGTTGGTCCATCAACAATTAACCAACCAGACTATGCACCAGGAGTTGGTGTTGATACATCTGTTTGGGAATTGTTATCGGGTGGTCCAGAAAATGATGTGTTATCAGCAGAAGGTGACATTTTAATTTATGGTGCTTCAGGACCAGCAAGATTACCGATTGGTGCTTCAGGACAAGCACTTGTTGTTAATGCGGCAGGTACTTTACCTGAATGGGGATTTGTTGGACAAATTGATCAAGTTTACTATGTTGGTCCAAGTGGTGTAGACACTCCGGCTCCAAATGCAGGTGTTACACTTGATGCTCCATTTAGAAGTGTAAGATACGCATTACATCAAATAGATTTAGGACCAAGAAATCCACAAGGTGTAAACTTATTAACAAGAAACAAAGCATTCATACAGGATGAAACTATTGCTTGGATCAATGCTCAAATTGCTGGTAATATTTCACCATTCACAAACGCATTTACTTACAATGCTACAAAATGTAGAAGAGATATAGGAATTCTTATTGATGCTACAATAAACGATTTACGTAAAGGTGGAAATGTTGAATCAAGAAAAGCGGCATTGAGTTATTTCACTCCAGCAGGCGCTTCATATGTGACAGGACAAGAGGCTGAAACTGCGGCGGCAATTGTGAGAGCGGCATACATTGCTCAACAAGTAATTGCTAATTCATCTTCTTACACACCATCACAAGGTACAACTTTACAAGTTTCAGATTTAACAAAAGTGGCAGAAGCAACTGTGTCTGCTGACATAGAAACTTTAATGACACTTTCATCAGATGCTATTACAGCCGGCAACGTAAACAGTGTGCCAGCAAAAGCATCACCACAAATTACTTTAAATGTAAAAACTGGAATATACAACGAAATACTTCCAATGAGCGTTCCACAAAATTGTGCTGTGGTTGGAGATGAATTAAGATCAACTAACATCAGACCAGCAGGTGCTTTAACACCAAGTGGTGATGTTCAATATTCATTACAAGGTATTCAACGTTTAGAAGCAATTATTTCAGATGTTATTCAAAACAATGCTGTTACAGTAACACCATCAGGTGGTGTTGTTGGAGTTCCAACAGGTGCTTCATTAGGTTATCAAGGTGCTGGTTTAATTGAAGGTACTGGTACAGTTAACTCAACGTCAACTGGTTCAGGTACAGGTGCTACTTTCACAATAAGTACAAATGCTTTTGGTTTCCTTACAGCATTAGCAGTTGCGTCTCCAGGACAAAACTATGTTGCTGGTGATTCAATTACTATTCCTTCAACAGAATTAATTAATAATCCAAGTACTGGTGACACAGCACTAGGTGAAAATGTTACATTTACAATTTCTTCAGTAACATCAGGAAACACAATTACACAAAACACAGCAGTGCCGGCAGGTAGTGCGGCGGCAGGTAGTGCGGCGGCGGCAATTGTTGACAACATTGAAAAATATATTGATTTCAAAATCAACGCAAACGGTACTGAACCAACATTAACAGGAAGTAGAATTCCTAACACAGATGCTGGTTACACAGATGCACGTTTAAGATTATTAGCAAACAGAGACTTTATGGCAAGAGAAGTAGCAGAATTTGTGAAAAGAGCAAATCCAGGTTACACTTTCAATCAAACAGACTGTGAAGACGATGTTAAAGATTATGTAGATTCAATCATTTACGATTTACAATACACAGGAAACTACATGGCACTAAAAGGTGCTAAATGGTATGTTAACTCTGTATCAGGCAGTACAACTTCTGATATGTTCTACATGAGAAACGCAACAGGTTTAAGAAACTGTACAGTACAAGGACTAACAGGTTCACTGGGTGCGGCAAACAGTTATGGTACAAAACGTCCATCAGCGGGTTCTTTTGTTTCTCTAGATCCAGGATTTGGTACGAAAGATACAAGTGTATGGATTGCTAACACAACTTCTGGCACAGGTCAATTTACGCCAACTGCGGCAACATATGATCCTACAACAGGAGTAATGGTCCTTACAATTGGTTCACACCAAGTATCACCAGGTGATACAGTAAGATTAACAACTGGTTCAATCACTTTCTCAAGCAGTGGTGGAAATCAAGTGCTTCCACTTGCTTCACAAACTGGCGCAGGTGCTGAATTATTAGTTGATGACACTAGTTTGACAACAATTACAATCAATATTGGCACAAACACAGAGACATCTGCACACACATTTGTTAGTGCTACTGCTAATTGTGTACAAGAAGAATCAATTACAAGATTAGGTGGTAGATCACCTTACATTCAAAACGTTACAACGTTTGGAACTGGTGCTGTAGGACAAAAAATTGATGGAGACTTACACGCAGGTGGTAACGACTCTATGGTATCAAATGACTTTACGCAAGTAATATCAGATGGTATTGGTGCTTGGATTACAAACTTAGGTAGAGCAGAACTTGTATCAGTGTTCTCATACTACGGACACATTGGATACCTAGCAGAAACAGGTGGAAAAATACGTGCTACAAACGGTAACTCATCTTATGGTGACTTTGGTTGTGTGGCAGAAGGTGTTGACCCAACTGAAATTCCTGTAACAGGAAAAGTTAACAACAGATCAACAGATGCTCTTGTTGACAGTGTATTCACAGATGGTGATCAAATCTTAGCATTTGAATATGGAAACGCAGGTAGAGAATATTCTAACGCAACAATCACTATATCAGGTGATGGTTTTGGATTGAATACTCCAGCGGCTACATACAACACTGGTGGTGTTTACAAAATTAGATTAATGGAAACTCCTGCTTCTGATCCATCAGATTTAGGTGGTAAAGGTTATGTAACAACAACCAACTCAGCACAAACAGGTACAACAACAAACATCACATTGGCGGCGGCGGATTCTGCGGCAAGTGGTGTGTATCCAGGAATGGCATTATTTGTTACTGAAGGTAAAGGTGCTGGACAATATGGTTACATTGACACTTACAGTTCTTCAAGTAAAATTGCGGCAATTAAAAAATTCTCTGACAACACACCAGGATGGGACACATTAGGTGGCAAAGCAGTTGAGGCAACATTGGATTCAACAACAATTTATGAAATTACTCCAAGAGTAGTGATAGGTGCTCCACAAAACGATGGTTCTACAACTCCAAGACAAGCAGTTGCTAGAGCAGTTGTAACAGGTGATGTTATAAGTTCAGTTAAAATATTAGATTGTGGTGCTTCTTATACAAGTGCACCTACAGTAACATTTACAGATCCAAACAACACAACAGACGCTCCAGTACAAGCATACATTGGAGATGGTGTATTAGGACAACCAACATTTGTATCAAGAGGACAAGACTATGTAACTGCTTCTGCTTCAATAACAGAACAAGGTACTCAAGCCACTGTGTCAGGAATTACACAGGCTTCACCAGCAGTGATCACAACTTCAGCACCGCATGGATTAACACACGTGATAAAGTTAAATTTGATAACATCTTAGGTATGGTTGAATTGAATACTGGCGTGTTCTACTATGTAAATGTTTTAACAACAACGACATTCAGTATCTACGCAGATGATGATTTAACAACTCCAATTGATTCAACAAACTACACAGCATACGCAAGTGGTGGTACAGCAGAATCATTTGGTGGATTTAGAGATGATTTCCAATCAGGCAAATACATTGCTGTTGAAAATTTAACAGAAATTCCAAGAGCAGGTTCAAACATAGAGTTTGGTCACTTGCCAGGACAATACTTTAAACTGGTTGCTGTAAATCAACAATTAGGAACACAAACACCATTCACAGCACTATTACAGATATCTCCAGACTTAAAAGTTTCTCAATCACCAGAACACGGACAAAGTTTAGAGATGAGAATAAGATATTCTCAAGTTAGATTAACAGGACATGACTTCTTAGATATTGGTACTGGTAACTTTAGTTCAACTAACTATCCAGGTTTACCAAACCAAAATCCAATTCCAGCAAATGAAACTGTTGAAGGCGGTGGAGGAAGAGTATTCTTTACTTCAACTGACCAAGACGGTAACTTTAGAGTTGGAGATTTATTCTCTGTAGAACAAGCAACTGGTATTGCTTCATTGAATGCTGATGCATTTAACATATCAGGACTACAAGAATTACAGTTGGGTGATTTAGCATTAGGTGGAACAAGTGCTTCTATCAATGAATTCTCAACTGATGGAACAATGGCGGCGAATTCAGATGCCATTGTACCAACTCAGAGGGCAATAAGAACTTATATCGCTTCACAAATTGGTGGTGGTGCTAGTTCGCTCAATGTTAACTTAATTACGGCTGGATTAGTGGTAATTACAGGTAATACGATAAGTACAAGTAACGATGTAGGAATCAATTTCCAAAGCGTCACTAACTTCACAAAAGGAGTTACTGGTGTACCGATTGCGATGAACTACTTAATACATAGTTAAAGGAGAAAAAACGATGGCTTCAGGAAGAATAGGAAAAGCAGATCTTTTAGCCGCTACTAATACGACTGTATATACGACACCTGCTGACACTTTTACAGTGGCAACGGTATCGTTTTGTAACAGAGGTAACCAAGCAGTTACAGTAAGATTAGCGGTGGCAGATTCGGCGACGCCAGATAACTCAGAATATGTTGAATATGAAACAGAGATTTTGAGTCATGGTGTGCTGGAAAGAACTGGTTTAGTACTGTCTGCGGCGCAATTATTGGTAGCACGAACAAGTGGTGCTAATGTAAGTTGTGTTGTAAGTGGTATTGAAACAAGTACAGCATAAATTTAAGGTAAATTATATAAATAGTACTAATAAAGGAAACAAAGACAATGGGAAGATACATATCAACAACTGGAACTGCTGGCGTAGTCACTAAAGAAGTGAGTACAACTTACCAAGCGGTTGTAAATGATAGAATCTTAGCAGATAGTGCCGGTGGTACTTTCACAATCACGTTACCTCTTAACGCTTCTTTGTTGGTTAATGACACAATTCAGATCATTGACGCAACATCGAACTTTGGAACTAACGCGGTTACAGTTGCTAGGAATGGTTCACTAATCCAAGGTGCGGCAGATGACCTAACTATGGACTTAAATGGTGCAATCACAACTTTAATTTACACTGGTCCAACTTATGGTTGGATAGTAGGTGCTGTATAATTTTTTATAATATTTTTTATATTAAATTTACATCGCTAACTTGGAGAAACAAAGATTATGGCTAGTTTGAAATCATTACTTGGAACAAAACAGGACGCATTCGTCTCGGTTGAAGAAAGTAACCTAGAGAAAGGACGTATTTACGTTTACACTCAAGGTGCTAACTACTCGAGATTATGGTGTGGATTTTGTTTTCATCCAGAAGTATCAGGCACAGCAATAGTAGAAATTTGGGGAGCAGGTGGATCAGGCGCAGAAATGTGTTGTTGTGGTTTTGGATTACCTGGAAACTCAGGTGCTTATGTTAAAAAACAAGTTTCAATGTCTCCAGGAGATTACATCTGCGGATGTACAGGTCAAAGTTGTGGTAACTCAGACTCATTATGTTTCAGAGGTTGCTCAGAAGCAACTCTTGTAAGATTTTGTATTTCAAGTGCAGAAACTTGTGCTTGTTCAGAAGGTGGTAAAGGCGGAGTAACATTCTGTTCTACTAACTCATCATTTTATTGTTGTTACAGAGCAAACGGTTTCTGTGTAACAAGAACAAATAACGATAACTGTGGTATAATTTGTAACCAATGTGATGGTTCATGGTGTGCTAGAGGTTATGGCGGACAAGAAAATAAATGCGGTAAGATGTCATGTGTGTCAGCATTTGGCTGTTACCCATCATGTATTTGTATGTTTAATCATCATATCCCAACTCCCCCAGGAATGGGTTCTAAAGAAGGTAGAATGATTACGTACACAAACGATGATTTCAACGGAACTCAAAACTGGTCAGGTATGGGACACTATCACCATTTAGCAGGATTAGGGTCAGGCAGATTCCCAACAGGCGGTGTGCCTTGGGCAAGTTGCTGGGACGGTGGTGTTGCTTGTGGTTGTTATCAAAATGACGGTTGTATACCTCAGATGCCAATTGGTACAGGAGGAAGAGGTCC
>Ga0255766_10005874_pt1 | contig 10112 bp, 10 predicted proteins | sample 071ome_23_FD_179966 | JGI IMG/M metagenome (GOLD analysis project Ga0255766, IMG submission 179966) | Coastal salt marsh microbial communities from the Groves Creek Marsh, Skidaway Island, Georgia - 071403BT metaG (version 2) | ecosystem: Environmental > Aquatic > Marine > Intertidal zone >... | reverse complement strand
ACACCCGCCGTCGGCAGCGTCCCAATGTCGGCACTCCCCACCGGTAAGTCCTGTGGCTTCAGTCTCCGGAATTTTCTCGAACGGGAGTGGAGGAATAGAGATCGTGAATTTCGCAGGTCGTAATTTCTAAGAACTTCGCGAACAGTGCACTGCCTTCTTCCCCGTTAAAAAAATCCTCTAACCCCGAGCCCATCTTGCTGTAATCGGGCCAAGCACCAACCCAGAGAAAATCCAGCGCGGTCATATTGCTTTTAAACATTGGGGTCATCACCCATGCGTTGTAGCCGTCATCTGGTAATTCATCGACAACCCGGTTCCACTGCTCAGTCCAAGACATGAGGTCACTCATGCTCTTTCCGTCGTTGAACTTGCAACCCCAAAACTCTACTGGGTTAGCGGCAGTGCTCAACTGCGACAACATCAGCAACCCCGCGGCGGTTAAAACTCGTGTCAGGTTTTTCATCGTCGTTCTCCTTCTATGTCCCATTACTTTTTTGTGATGCACGCAATAGCGAGCGCTTTCTCGTGAGCAATCAGCGTAACCTGCGGGTCTTACTATACTCACACCTATTTAAATTGCGATTAAACGCAGCGTTGAAGCATTTGCTTCATGGATGCTGCGATGAGCTGATTTTTTGTCTTTGGGGCTCCCTATTTCTAAGATTTACCCATACTGCTAACTTCACGCGTCAACGCTCGCCATACTTCAATCTGCATTGTCACCCGCTCTGATAATCGCCACTGCTTTTTTGACAAACAGCCTTGAGGCCGGTGCCGCCCATCGATCGGTGATGCTGATGTTTGAAACTGAAATCATCGACGGTAAACCACACCAGCTCAGCGCGCTAAAACCGATGATGCAGGCTAAACTGGAGCTGACCCTTGTTGAAAAGATCAGAGTGCTGCTGCATGTAGCCAAACTGGAGTTGGGTATCAGGAGAGACCGCGTAACCTAAGGCGCCATACAGACGATTTCGATCGTAGTAGTCGACCTCGCGGCCATTGCCAATGTCGCGCTGTCCGTTGACAAACAGCTCGTCATAGAAAGACAGATACCACGTACCCTCCGAAACTACCGCCGCATTCAGGGGGATCGTGACAAACAGGGCATAACGGAAACGGGTTCTAAAATCCTGACCATCGACCCACCGCTGTTCAAACCTTAAGCGATGTCGAAGTCGCACTCGATCCCCCAACCGCTGCGGAATCAGTGCTTCCTGATATATCCGATTTTCTGACTTGGTCTCTCGAGAGGGGCCGAATTTGCCAGAGGTAATGTTCGCCACGCCAAGAGTGAACAGGTTGTCAGATGTGTTCGGCGAGAAAGTGATGCCTCCTCGAAGCAATAACTGCTCCAAATCGGAGCCGTGATCCCAGCTGCGATACTGAATGTCTCCCTGCAAACCCCAGTTAGTATTTGACCATTGCTTATTAAAAAAAGTCATATACCAAGCGCCCAACTCGTCATCGATAGAGTCACCCACAGCGAATGGGGTAAACAAAAGTAGCAGCGCTGCGACGCGCGGGCCGAATCCGGACGATAGAACGTCTACCAAAAACCCCACGCGTCAATCCTTTATGGCCCACCCACAACTTACTGCTCTTGGTAAGCCTATTGAGAGTAAGGAGGCGTTTTTTACTGATAGATTTTTCCTATATCACTTTATGCGTTGACCTTTGAGGCACGCAGCTTGTGCGCCGGTCGGCACAATACAACTTCGCACGCTGTGGCCGCTTGAGATTAACGCTGATCCGAAAACGCACGGTCGGGGTAACAAGTGCCTACCCTTTTCGGCTAATTACTCCATGATTTTTGGTTTTGGCACTTACATGCCCGCTACCGGCAAAACGGACTCTCAATCTCGCGAACCACGTGTCACAGCCATACGTGCGCCTCGCGCTAAAGATATAGCGACTGACGAATCCAACCTCAGCAAAGCTCAAATTTATGATCTGGAACACGAGAGAAAGCTCAGGGCACTGCACGCGCTCATAGAAAATGGCGCTAGCTTGAGCGAAGCTGCCCGACTCATCGGCGTTTCGCCTCTCTGCGCTCACCGCTGGAACGACTACGGACGGCGCTAGAAAACCTCCCGCAAAAATGTCCATATGCCTGATCTAAAGCGGCCCAAGCCTCCAGCGCTCCCCCTAGGTAGGGGTCTGATCTCGTCGCAACCTCATCAAAGCTGTCAACAAAATAACCATCGCCGTAGAGATGAGCGTGAGAAATGAAGTCACGGGGATAGCGCGCGGAGGCTCTTCAGTCATGGTTGGCTGTTCAGATACCGAGGGCGGCGCATCTGAGCGCAGGGTGCCAGCTGCGCTTGGTGCGGGGTTTATCTGATTAAAAACAGCATCAAGCAGCGCGGTGAACATACCCTCAGAGCCTTTGGGTGCTTCGCCGGGCGGCTCGGGAGTGACGGTTCCATCACCACCATCCTCGCCACCGCCGTCATCGCCGACTTCAAAGTAAGCCTCGATTGTACAATCGTGCATCACGGTATCCATCGAGAAGCCTCTACCCTCCAACTCCCCTGTGCAGCTGCCCTCGACATCTGATACGCGGTAACCACTGTCGGGCACGAAACGGATTTGCTGTGCCTGGCCAGCCTTCACAAACAGTCCGGTCTGACCATCTACTTGCCCGCCCGCACCGGTAGCGATAGTGATCCTGGCATAATCACCCTGGTAGCCCTCTTCCCACGGTATGTGGATCGACTCATACAGATCACCTGATTTTGGATCCGCATAGGTGACCCAAGACTCCAGATAGGTATTTCCATAGGGGTGGATCTCATCTTCTGAGACGCATTGCTCGAAGCCAAATTCGCGCTCCTCACCAACCGCGAGAACTTCCTCGCCGTCGGCGTAGGTCTCAGATAGCACCTCACCCTGGTCGGTTATCACAGAAAACTCTCGAACCTCTACCGGGTATTGAGTTTCGTTCATGACGGAGTGCCCACGAAAAACACCACGCCGTCCTGCAGGCAACTCGCAGCTACCCTCATGGCGGTGATGCACGATCAATTCATGGGTCAATCGGTCTGAGTAATAACCAGCCACCATATGCCGAGTATTGGTAAAGCCTGTAGCGTTATCTGCAGACCGAGGGTCCCCGGCAGCCACGCCACAAGGAATGTCAGTTCCATAGAAGTCGCCACATGACACGTCTGGATTAGAAAAGAGATTCTTCTCCTCCTCTTTGCCATAGCTCATGATCGTTTTGAGCCAGCCGTCACGGTAATGACCAAAGCTAAACTCGTAGGCACCCGCATCACCCTCCTCAAAAAGTCGTCGCTCGTGCATCGATCCCAGAATGTGCCCCACTTCATGAGCAAAAGTCGTATCGTCACAGAAACTGCCACTCTCGCCAGGTTCGAGCGGATTCCAATGCACCGAAGAGACGTACAGGCGACGCCAGGGAAAACCCGACTCCACGCCGATATAAGCGATACCGCAAGATGAGTCATCCGTCGGGATTTGATCTCTGATTGCGATCACCAAATCCGCGTTAAGTGCAGCCCTGTCCTGTTCGATCTGGGTAAAAGGGGACTCGCGGTAAAACATTGCGGACAGCACATCACTTTGCGTGGTCTGATTAGATATCGCCTTACTTTTGAGGCCCACCAATGCCAGCTCTATATCGATATTACTATCAAGCATTGCTTGATTCGTGATCTCCACCATTAAATCGGCGATTACGGACGGGTCTTTGCTCATGTCATCGTCGTGATAGATCAACACGTCGATGGTGGCTTTACCTAGCAGATAGGTTGGGAATTTCACATTTTGTAATTTTGGAGTGGCAGATGGTGCTGACTGCCTGCGGTATTCTTGCCTTGGGGGCCTGAGAGTATCGTTTTGAACACGCCCTCTCTCGGGACGTTTAGGTAATGTTTTGCTGGCCTCTGGCGGTAAAACGTTTTGCGCATCGCTTCGATCTATCGACGTTGCCTGCCCGAGTTTACCGGCGATTCGGCTACGGCCTTCGACATCGTGAATGAACCCTTCCAAGCCGCCAGCGCTGCCGACGACAAGCAGCAGCCGACCCCCGGCCTCATCCAAGCCAGATACAACAACATTTCCCAATGCACTCCGACGCACCGCAGATACAATAAAGTTCTGGTCTGTCTTAACGCTGACACCGTCAAATATTTTGTCGCCCTCTCTCAATGCCGCCACTGCATCAAAAGTCGCGACAGGTAGCTGCTGCCCCCCCTTTTGCAATGTCAGCTCGAAGGACTCTGCTGCCCCCAAAGCCAGTGGCGCCCCCAAAAGCAGAGCCACAATGAAAAGGCCTACTGGTTTTTTAATGCAGACAGGCATCTCTTACTGACCTCTAAGCTTGACACACTCAAAAAAAACATGGGCGCATGCACCGATAAGGGTTCGCAGAACACGATGACAAAGCGAAGGTTGCCCATTAGCGCTCACAGGCCCACATTCCATGAGCATGGAACTGGTTGGCGCGAGGGCACTACTGATTCGGCCGTCATTCAGGTTGCCGAGCCAAAATTACGAGCCTGCATATCGCCCTGAAGAAGTACCCGTAGATCACTGTCAGCACCATCACTGCGGTAGCAGGCCCCATCCACTCTTGAAGCGCTCTTTCGTCAATGGCGCTCAAAATCATAACGCTACCATATAGCGCACCGAGCCAGCCTGCTATGACGGCCCCCTCCGCTGCATTATTCAGTCGGCTGGCCGACAACCAACCCCCGGTACCGCACAAAGCGAAGGGAATAGCGCCGCCCATAACGATCAACACTGAAGCCGTATCTACAAACATCGCAAGGCTGTCAGAGACAGCCATGTAGTTGATGAACAAGAACAAAGGCAACGCAACGAAAATACTGCTCTTCATATATTAGTCTCGCTTAGAAAAAAAGGTAAAAGGCCTGGCCAGACGTCGCTCAATAACTGCCGCTTTTGCTGCTGGGCCCGGAACATTGAAACCTGCTCTGTGCAGCCTTGCGTTTGGGTCAAGCGCGACTATCGCAACTTAACGGCCGTTCCATTCGCCACAATAAACAACATCGACCTCCCACCGCCACTGAATTCAGAGTAGTCCAAGTCAACGCCCACAACCGCATCGGCCCCCACGCGCGAGGCCTCTTGCCGAAGCTCTTCTAACGCCTGACCGCGTAAATCTCTCAGCGTGTTCTGAACAGCACCTGCGCGACCCCCAACAACATCGCGCACCGCAGAAAACATATCTTTGAATATATTCATTCCAACGGCGACCTCTGCCGACACAATCGCCACGACTTCTTTAATCTCCTTGTTTGGGACGTTCGCCGTCGTCGTCAACACAACTCTCGCAGACATACTTTCACTCCTATAGGAACCATCCAACCCTACAAGACAGGACTCCGGTCTTTCAACGGCCTATTTGCAGTTAGCGCCATGGCCACTCCAATGCGGTTGAGAGACTCTCGGTTGATTAACACTCCCATTTGGTAAACTGCCCGAATGAGATGGTTTACTGCGGTAATAGCGGCCGTCACTCCCATGGCAGTGCGCTCAGCCACCCGGCTACTTATTTTCCTGTTCCTGTTCGCGGCAGCCGCCAAAACGCAGGCTGGTGCCCTTGAGGTGTTTCTGCGGCTTCTGGAAACCGCTCGAGATCAATTAGCAAACAATCCCTCAACGGATTTGGATACGACCACTAGACCCCCCGATTTCTCAGCAGCTGATCGCAGATTTCAGGCTTTTCTTGATGACAATGAGCTGTTTGACGGAATCAGTTACGTACTAGTGGATGCCTCCGGCGTCATACACTTAAAGACATTCGGAGACCACAGTGAAGAGCTGGTCACAATGATAGCGTCGACCAGTAAAGTGCCCGCCGTGATGACACTTTTGGCTCTTGAAGAGGATACTGGATCCAGCTTCAGCATGGATCAGCCAATAGGTGAAGTCTTTACGGTGTCAGGTGTTTACGGAGACCGGACATCAGCTCAATTGATGAGCAACACCTCAGGCATTCCCGGGCTCTCCTCGTTGACTCTCTACGGCACGCACCTATGTCAATTCAGTTTCGACCCAGCTGTCAGTTTCGAAGAGTGTGGACAGACGCTCTTAACAACAGAGCTCATCGGCACGGTTCAGCCGGGAGAAGCATTCAGCTATGGCGGTAGCCAATGGCAACTCGCAGGAGTCACCGCATCAATAGCCGCAAATAAAACTTGGAATCAGCTAGTCGACGAATATTTGTCTTCGCCTTGCGATCTTGAGGTCTTCGCCTATGGCAACATGTGGGAGGATCTAAATCAATGGACCGGCGCGCCCGACAGTCTTTTGGGAAGGCATAACCCCTCGATAGAGGGCGGCGCAATCACAACCTTGTCTGACTACGCCAAATTGCTCACTGTGCACGTTAGTGGTGGTTTTTGTGGCACAAAAAGGGTACTTAGCGAAGAATCCCTTGCGAAAATGCGCGAGGACCGCGGCGGCTTGGTACAAAAAAATTCAACGCCTTATGGATTAGGCTGGTTCATTGCGGAAGGGGATGAAGGCGTATTTTACGACCCGGGCGCATTTGGCTCCGTGAGCTTCATTGATACGACCAGAGGCATCGGGGGATTTGTAGCGATAGATGATTACTCCCGCACCGATGCGGGAGCGCCTGTGGACCTGACATTGAATGAGATCATCCCGTTAGTTCAGGCGGCTTTCGACGATGCAAATGGACCTCAATCATCGAGCTCATTCAGCGCCCAGTCCTTACTAGATTTAAGCTATTAATGGCGCTCGCGGGGAACTGGGGCTGAGCATGCTCGAAAAACCTGATTAACTTGGCATGATATGGCCAAGAACGCCGAAGGCTTCAGCTGCAGCTTTTTACCCACCGGGTCTCTTGAAGCATCAGATTTTGGACTCATAGACTAAAAAGTGTTCGCAGAGGCAAGCAAATTTATCAGGTTGCCAATGATACAGACACCAATTTTCGGGCATGGATCGCAGCACAATCGACAATTGGAAACCGTGAAGTCTCTTCGTCGTAGACCAGTGCTAGATCTGTCCCGCCCATCAATACCGAGTCAACTTTAGAGTCTTCAATAAGCTCCAAACAGGCCGCATCGAAAGTTTCGCGTTGCGGCGCTGTAACCGAGCCTGACGCCGCCATTGCAACATAAGCTTCGTGCACATTCGCGAGCAGCTCTGGCGATGGTGTGATCACCTTGACCTTCCCAAGACCGCCGTAGAACGCTGACCTCATAACCGTCTCGGTTCCCAAGATCCCAAGGCTACTGAAGCTTTTAAGCTCGACCTCCTCACTGACAGCGTCGATTAAATCAAGTACTGGCAAAGGAGACGTCTTCTTAAATTCTTCAATGCAGAAATGTCCCCCTATAGAGGTGACAGCGACAAAATCAGCACCTGCTGCTTTGAGGCGACCAGTTAGTCGTCTGTATATTTCCACCTGACTTTGTCGATCATCACGCTTCAGATTGCTGACCAGCGTCGGTGTATCCGCATGAGCGATTGTTAAGTCAAGTTCCACGCCTAATTCGGCAAACGCTGCAATAATCCTTCGGTAGTAGTAGTCCGTAGCGGCAGGACCTATTCCGCCTATTAAACCGATGTGGGCTGTCATATTGTTCTCTTGGTGGAACCGCATTAGGGGATCCAGACTACCTTTCTAACCTTTCTTTGACTACGAAGAGAAAAGGGGTTAACGCGTCGAACTGCCTCTTTTTTTAAATCCAGCTTTTAAGTGTCCCAGCAGAACCATCTGTATCAGCGACAGGCGTTTACGGCCCCCCGGCTCCAAAAAATATGGGCATTCACGCTCAATAGCCAAAAATGTGTGTGTAATCGATGTGTGTAATCGCACCGCAGATGTGTGTACCTCGGGTGCACCCCAACACAGAAAGTCAGTGTTTATATAGTGTGTGAAGGGCTTTTGAGAAAATGGCGGAGCGGACGGGACTCGAACCCGCGACCCCCGGCGTGACAGGCCGGTATTCTAACCAACTGAACTACCGCTCCAGGTAGACAATGCGCATTGCATCGGTTGCTGCTTGCCTCTCTATCGAGAGAAGTGGTGGGTGATGACGGGATCGAACCGCCGACCCTCTGCTTGTAAGGCAGATGCTCTCCCAGCTGAGCTAATCACCCCCTGACAAGAGACCGGCATTATAGGGATCGAACTCACACTGTCAATGCGCTTTGGGGCGTATTTCAGGTCGTTAAGAGGCAGGCGCGCACACCTAAAGCGTGTAGAATCGCCGTCGATTTTGGCTCCAGTCCCGAGAACACCCCAACGATGGAACTCTACAAAGATTTTCGCTTCGAAGCGGCCCATTTGCTCCCAGAAGTACCTCAAGGCCACAAGTGTGCGCGCTTGCACGGGCACTCCTTCAAGGTGCGCATTACCATTTCGGGTGAGATGAATCCCAAAACCGGTTGGATTCTGGATTTTGACGACATCCGGCAGGCTTTTGAGCCGCTTTTGGAGCAGCTAGACCATCACTACCTGAACGAGATCCCGGGCCTAGAGAACCCAACCAGCGAACATCTGGTTCAGTGGATATGGCAACGCCTTAAACCTGCCCTGCCCGAGCTGACTGAGGTTGAAATTAGCGAAACTTGCGATACCGGTTGCCGATATCGCGGGGATTAAATCGAGCAGCGGGCAAAATAATTTAAAAAAAGTAGCTCGAGGCTATTGCATAAAATTAACATTCTGTAGTAGCGGCCCCACTTTTGTTATGCACAAAGATGGGGCGACAGTAATAACATTGTAATTTAGCGATAAAAGCCCACAATCACGCTGATAATAATTCTATAAATAATTGTATTTATTGAATTAATTGGTCATGATCAAAATTTAACCAATTTGACATCAGTGACGGGCTACTTGCCTCAAGTGGCATATTGACCAAATTATCCAATGAGTTATCCACATAATCTGTGGACAGTTTTGATGGGGCATCAATGGCATACCGGGGCAATATCTTCCAGTAAATGCCGCTGTATCGCCTCGTGCACCAGCCCCGGCTGATCAACGTGTAACCAGTGGCCTGCGTCCGGCACGGTCTGAACCCTGCTATGCGGGAACCGGCGACTGATCTCGGGCAAGTGGTCTGACGTGATGTAACCGGATTTACCACCACGAAGAAACAGCGTCGGGACTCGGCTCTGTTGCTGCCCGGAGGGCGGCGCTCGCAAATTTGGGTAGCCCGCAGTCAGGCCAGCGAGATTCAGGCACCATTCGTAACCGGCTGAACCCCTCGTCAGACTCATTAGCAAATAAGCGCGCACCCCGGGCTCTGGGATTACCTCTGCCAGCAGCGCTTCAGCAGCAGCGCGCGTTTGGCAGTGGCCCGCCTGCACCCGCGCCATCACAGCCAGGATCTCCCCGTGTTGGGCGGGGTACTGCACCGGCGCAATATCGGCAACAACCAACCGCCCCACCAGTGGGGCATGATTCAGCGCCAGCTGCATCGCTACCTTGCCCCCCAGCGAATGTCCAATCACATCAGCCTCGTCAATGCGGTTGGAGGTCATCCATACCGACACTTCCTCGGCGTAGGTATCCAGTGACGCCGCAGCCAGCCACGTCGAACCTCCGTGATCAGGCAAATCCAGGCAATGCACTCTAAAGTCGGGCTCAAGCGCTCGCGCTATCCCGCGTAAATTGCTCCCACGCCCAAATAGACCGTGCAATAAAATGACGTCGCGGCCCTGTCCACCCGACACCGCTTGGAGCGAATTGTTCATGACTGCCCCTCCTTTGTTAGCATGGGCGTCTGTTTTAAAAGGATCGTCAGCATGCGCAGAATCTCTCTCTCCTCCCTGCCCACCCTACCGTTACCACGAACGCGAGTAAAAATTCGGCGGCTGGGTCTGGTGGGCACCTTGTATGCCGCCCTCACCGCATGCGGCTCAGCCACTGTGGGCGGGGGTTATAATGCGACAACGCCCAACAATGTTTTCGAACCTACAGTATTCAATCAACTGGATAGCCGTGTCGTTGTCATCGCCAGCGTCAACCTCGGCGTACCTTCGCGCAACTACCTCGCGAAGCGGGAGCCTTTTGTCGACGCCCGGGTCACCGAATATCTTGAAAGTGCTGGCTACGACGTCCGCCCTCAAAGAGAGTT
>Ga0255766_10005870_pt1 | contig 10112 bp, 10 predicted proteins | sample 071ome_23_FD_179966 | JGI IMG/M metagenome (GOLD analysis project Ga0255766, IMG submission 179966) | Coastal salt marsh microbial communities from the Groves Creek Marsh, Skidaway Island, Georgia - 071403BT metaG (version 2) | ecosystem: Environmental > Aquatic > Marine > Intertidal zone >... | reverse complement strand
ATCTCACTACTGAGGACATGGTTGATATAGTTGCCTACTTGGCAACTCTTGATCCTTGATGTGGTGCCGAGAGTCGGAGTCGAACCGACACACTGTTGCCAGTACCGGATTTTGAATCCGGCGCGTCTACCAATTCCGCCATCCCGGCTGACCATGTCAAGCCATATAGATTATAGTATTCTAGAAATAGGTACAATTAAGTTTTGGGCACCTCTGAAACTTATTTTTATGTTCATGCATCTTTACTGGGGCGATGAGAGAAAAATTAACAATAACTGATAAGGATATTAAAGCTGCAAAGCAAATGTGTCCTACCTCTCAAAAAAAAATCTATGATGCTTACAGAGTAATGGTTTACTCAATTGCTAAGAGAATTTTCCTTAATACTGGGTATGCTGAGGACATTCTGCAGGAAACATTTATTGATGTGTTTACTAAGCTTGGCACTTTTGAGGGTAAACACTATCAGTTAGGTGCCTGGATTAAACGTATAGCAACCAATCGATCATTGATGATGTTAAGAACTGCTTGGATTTCGAAGAAATCTGATGAAGAAATCGAGGAAGTACCTTATCAATCCTTTGAGCATCAATTGCATAATAATCAGGAGCTAGAGATTGCTCTGGCAACATTAAACCCAGTTTCAAGATCAGTGCTTTGGCTTCATGATGTCGAGGGCTATACGCATGCTGAGATCGGAAAAATGATGAAGAAAACAGAGAGTTTTTCTAAGTCACAACTCGCAAGAACGCATAAAAAAATTAAAGAATTATTAGAAACCCATCAAACTTCAAACATTAATGTCAAAGAGTATCGATAACTATTTAAAGTATCTTGACGATAATCTGGTGGATGTTAAAACTATCCAAGAAATTAATGAAAGTGATGAGCACCTCTATGAGATCAATAGGATTAAATCATTAAGAAAGGCATTAAAGGATTTACCTCAATTTCAACCAGATGAATCAAATTGGGATTTAATTCAGCGATCCATTCAAGATGAAAGTATTAAATCTCTATCTTGGTCTAGCTTGAAGAGTTTATCGGTTGCATCGCTAATTGTTTTTGTATTCCTTATGCAGCCATTTAATTTTATTCCTGATACCACAATCATTCAGTCAAATAATCTGATGGCCTCTTCTTTTGATCAAATCGATGATGTGTCTACTGCATCCAACATGCATGCGCTGTTAACGCAAGAGTTAATCTATCGTGAAATTGCCGCCATAGATGTGCTGTTAAATTTAGATTCACAAGACGATCCCTTCAGTCAAAACAAGGATTTAATCCTACAAAGAGAAAGCCTGATAGATGCATTGCTTCACGTTTCGCTGATAAATGATGAGACTGGTTTGCGACTAGTCGAGCTATAAATGCATCATAACTACAATTTAACATCTAATACCGATGCAATGAAGTCTTATTTATTCCCGATTTTGCTTATCTTATTTTTAGTTAGCATGCTAATTCTTGGAAATTTATTTGGCCAAGAAACTGAGGAAGGTTTAACCGATTACGAGGCCCTTCAGGATGAAATTAGCGCGGCAAGAGCTGAATTAGAGGCGGCAGCAAGAAGGCTGGCAGAACTGAGTATGATGGCCAGGCAGTCCATGCCGTCAGATAGGCCCCTTCCCCGAGCAATGATTGGTATTGTTGTTGCCAACGAGGGAGGAGGTGTCATTGTAGAGAGGGTGTCACCGGGAAGCCCAGCACAGTCCGCTGGAGTATTGCCTGGCGACATCATTATAAACCTCAATGGTCAATCAATTTCTAATGTATCAGAGGTTATAGATTTAATGACAGAATTATCTCCTGGCGATGAGGTATCACTCTCGGTAGAGAGAGACGGTTTCTCTGCCACTTTGGGTTTAGTGTCTGTGGCTATGAATCCTATGCAGTCTATAAATAGGTTTCCCTTACTTGAGGATGCAAGAAGACGAATGATGCTCAGTATGGAAGATGGCGATTTTGGTGATGAAGATCATGAATTCATATGGCTTGAGGATAGCATTAATGACTCCATTGAAGAGATCCTCAATGAAGATGGAGAAAATGTATTTATCTTTAGACAAAGACCCGCCCCTCAATTACAAAATGATCGATCAAGAAATGACCGAGGAGATCAAGATGACGATAGACGTGATCAAGGAAGAGACAGGGACAGAGAAAGAGATAGAGATGGAGACAGAGCAAGAGACCGCGTTCGTGATCGTTATCATTATTGGGATTTATTTGAACATTACGATTTAGTCCCTATGAGTCCCCAGCTCGCTACATACTTTGGTGAAGAGCAAGGCCTGCTTGTTGTCTTTGATGATGATCACTCACTCGATGGGAGTGAAATTTTCCATGAAGGGGATGTCATTACGAGTATCGAAGGTGAATCCTTTGTCGGGCTCCGAGATTTTGCCCAAAAATTTATCAATGCTATTGAATCAGATGGGTCTGCATTGATAGGGATAACACGTGACTATCAGTCTCAAACCGTTGATTTTGATCTAAATAGCCAATAACTTCACTTTAATTTAAATTTTATCCAATCTACAATCCACTACTATGGATTTAGAAGAATTTAATTATGATCTTCCCGAGGAGCGAATAGCTCAAAGTCCATTATGCGATAGGGTAAGCAGTAAATTGCTTGTCGCTAATTCAAAAAGAATTATTCATGCAAAATTTCAAGATCTAGATCGTTTTCTTAATAAAGGAGATTTGATCGTTCTCAATGATACTAAGGTTATAAATGCGAGAGTCTATGCTAAGCGAAGCACAGGCAGAGACGTAGAGATCATGCTTGAGAGGGTGATTTCCCCATTGATCGCATTAGCGAGACTGGGTAATGCAAAAAATATTTCAGAGGGAGAAAATCTTTTTATTGATCAGAAGCAAAGCATAAAAATCATCGAAAGAAGCGGAAATATATTTACTTTGGAATTTGAAACTAATATTTCTGAGATCCTTAATAAATATGGATCCGTTCCTTTGCCACCCTACATAACCAGAAAGCCTGACTTAAATGATGGTAGTCGCTATCAAACAGTCTATGCAAAAGAAGAGGGAGCCATTGCAGCCCCTACTGCGGGACTTCACTTTGACAAACCTATGATCGAGAAATTAAGAAATAATGGCATTGACATTGAATTTTTAACCTTGCATGTAGGGTTTGGAACCTTTACACCGATAAAGACTCAAAATATTTCTGATCATAAAATGCATGAAGAGTACATTCATGTTTCAGAGTATTTATGCAATAAAATTATTGCAACTAAAAAGCAGGGGGGTCGAGTTATTGCTGTTGGAACTACCACTACTCGCGCGCTGGAGTCATGCCACCAAGGCAAAAATCTTGAGCCTAAAAAGGGGTATACAAATTTATATATTTGTCCAGGATTTAAATTTAATGTCGTTGATGTCATGATCACAAACTTCCATCAACCTAAATCATCCCTTATGGTTATGATAGCTGCATTTATTGGTACTGAGGCAGTTAAAAAAATATATCAATCAGCTATAAATAATAACTATAGATTCTTAAGTTATGGCGATGTAACGCTTTTAGATAGGTCATAAATGTTCGAGATTCTAAATCAAGAGGGTCACGCACGTTTAGGAAGATTGGTCTGTCAGAGAGGCGTGATTAGAACGCCTGCATTCATGCCCGTAGGCACCTACGGTTCAGTAAAATCAATGCTTCCCGATGAAATTAAGAGTTTGGGTGCGGACATCATTCTTACTAATGCCTATCATATGTATGAGCGCCCTGGCTTGAGTCTGATTAAAGAGCAAGGCGGCATGCACCGATTTATCGGCTGGGATAGTCCAATCCTCATGGACTCTGGAGGATACCAAGTATTTAGCCTGGATGATTTAAATACGATAACTGAGGATGGAGTAAAGTTTAAGTCTCCCATCAATGGGTCTGATATTTTTTTGTCCCCAGAAATTTCAATCAACTTTCAGGTTGACTGTGGGATCGATATCATCATGATTTTTGATGAGTGTCCCCCCTATGGATGCGACAAGGCTTATCTCGAGAGATCGACTGATTTATCCATAAGGTGGGCACAAAGATCCTTTCAAACATTTCAAAAAAGAAACTCTGATCATGCAAAATTATTTGGCATTATCCAGGGCGGCGAGTATCCGGATCTCCGTTTAAAGTCATTAGAAGCCCTGTTAGAGATGAGCTTTGACGGGCTGGCTATCGGCGGTTTGGCTGTCGGAGAGCCAGAGGAGCTCAGGCTGAAAGTTATTAACGACCTGAATCCTTATCTACCATCTGATAAGCCCAGGTATTTAATGGGTGTTGGCACCCCAGTGGATCTTCTTAATAGTATTGCACAAGGTATTGATATGTTTGATTGCGTCATACCTACCAGACACGCTCGGACCGGACAATTATTCACAAACCATGGACCTATAAACATAAGAAATGCCCAATTCAAAAATAGCAATCAGCCGATCGATGAGAAATGCGGATGCCTTACTTGTCAAAAATTTTCCCTGTCCTACTTGCATCACTTAGATAAATGCAAGGAAATCCTTGGTATAAGGCTTAATACCATACATAACCTTTACTTCTATCTAAATCTTATGGAAACAGCTCGGGAGCAGCTAAGAGTGAATAATTTTCAACAATTTAAGAAGGAATTTATAGCTAATTACATGCTTTAAGCTGTTTAATGTGGGGGTAGCTGTGTCATAATATGCCGATGTTTTTAGACAAGATAATAGATGTATTGATTCCGCCAGCTTTTGCCCAGGCTGCGCCTGAGCAACCAAGCGTCGTTGCAAGTTTTCTGCCTTTAATTGTCATATTTGCGATCTTTTATTTCCTATTAATACGTCCTCAACAAAAAAAACAAAAAGAACAACAGGAAATGGTTGATGCCTTAGAGGTTGGAGCTGAGGTCATTACTGCGGGCGGAGTGATTGGCGTCATAGATTCAATCAGTGACGATTGGATCCATCTAGAAATTGCTGAAGGCACAGTGATTAAAGTGCAAAGAGGAACGATTGGCACATTAATGCCAAAAGGAACCTATAAAAATCTAAAATCATAGATTGCATATGAATAAAATTGACCTCTGGAAAACTTTGCTAATCCTATTTGTAATGTTGATAGGTTTTCTGTATGCACTGCCAAATATTTTTGGAGATGACCCAGCATTACAGATAACGCGTGAAGATGGTACACCAGTCCTCACCGCTACTATTGAACAAGCTGAAGAAATACTGAATCAAAATGAAATTAATTTTAATACCATTGATTTTCAAGGAAATGCATTAATTATTCGCCTGAGCAATGCTGATGATCAACAGTCCGCAAGCGCACTCTTACGTGAATCACTTAATCAGCATGTTGTTGCACTTACTCTTGCATCAAGAGCGCCTAGAGCAATCCAGAATTTAGGCTTTAGACCTATGAGCCTTGGATTAGATCTTAGGGGAGGAGTTTACTTCTTATATCAGGTGGACCTCGCATCGGCCACACAACAATACTTGGATAGCTATCAAGCTTCAATCAGTCAGGCATTTAGGTCCGAGGGCATACCAGTCAGTGCCCAAAGAAATATAGATACCATAATTTTTAGCTTTGATAATGAAGATGCTATTATTCAAGCAGAGGAATTACTCTTTCGTCTAGACCCATTACTTGATGTAACTGTGGCTCAATCAGCGCAAGGATTCCAGCTGAATGTTGCTTTATCAAACATACAAATCACCCAAAGACAAAACATTGCCTTGCAGCAAAATATCCTGACATTAAGAAATCGTGTCAATGAATTGGGTGTTGCAGAGCCTGTCGTTCAAAGACAAGGATTAGATAGAATACTTGTGCAATTGCCAGGTATTCAGGATCCATCTCAAGCCGAGCGGATTTTAGGATCCACTGCAACTATTGAATTCAGATTGGTAGATTTTGAAAATGACCCCTTTGAGGCGGATCGGACTAATCGACCACCGTTAAACTCTATTCTTAGATATGATCGAACTGGATTTCCAGAGCTTTTAAGACGAGAGGTCATTGTATCCGGAAGCGAACTTACAGATGCTACGTTTATGTACTCTCAGGGACAGCCCGCGGTATCGATCAGATTGAATGCTCAAGGTGCAGCAAGGATGCTCGATGCAACGCAAGCAAACTTAAATCGTCCTATGGCTGTATTATTTATTGAGGATACCCCCGAGCTAGTTGAGGTTGATGGAGCGACTGAATTGATCTCAAATCGGACAGAGACTGTAATAAATAAGGCTACCATTAGGGGAGTTTTCTCAAATAGCTTCCAAATTACCGGAGTGACCCCGTTTGAAGGTCAAGACTTAGCGCTCCTGCTAAGATCAGGATCCTTAGCAACCCCTATAGTCAAAGTTGAAGAGAGAACTATCGGGCCAAGCTTAGGTCAAGACAATATTGATCGCGGAAGGTTAGCGGTCGTTGTCGGTTTAATTGCTGTGATGCTATTCATGATTTTGTATTATCGTGCTTTTGGAATCATCGCTAATGTCGCACTGATTTCAAATGTAGTTTTAATTGTTGGGACACTCTCTTTTTTGCAGGCGTCACTGACGCTCCCTGGTATAGCCGGAATAGTCTTGACCATTGGTATGGCAGTTGATGCAAACGTACTTATTTTTGAAAGAATTAGGGAAGAGCTTAGAAATGGCGTTACCCCGCTAGCAAGTATCAAGGCGGGCTATGAGAAGGCACTATCTACAATTGCTGATGCCAATATCACAACTTTTATTGCCGCTATAGTTCTCTTTACTTTTGGGACTGGCCCTATTAAAGGTTTTGCCATAACCCTTGCTATTGGTATTGCGACTTCGATGTTTACCTCCATTCTGGTCTCAAGGCTTCTAGTGAATTTATTTTTTGCAAGCAAAGCAAGGCTTCAAAGCCTTCCAATAGGAATCAAGGTCTAGTCATGAATATTAATAAAGTCATTAACTTCATGTCATACCAAAAACCTGCGGTAGCTATATCTTTGATTTTGATTGTGACCTCATTTTTTATGGTCTTTTCTAAGGGTTTAAATTTTGGGATAGATTTTACTGGTGGAATTATTATTGAGGCTGAATTTGAGCAAGAATCTAATTTACAAGATATTAGAGACCTGCTTGATGCAAATGAATTTCAAAATGCTTTGGTGCAAAACTTCGGATCCCCCACTGATGTGCTTATCAGGTTAGAGCCTCAAGAAAACATGGATGGTGGCGCCGTCAGGGATCAGATATTGTCACTACTCACAAGCATTGATTCCTCGGCAGAGCTTCTTAGGATTGAATTTGTAGGTCCCCAGGTAGGCCAAGACCTTACCGAACAAGGATCGCTGGCGATGCTGTTTGCTTTGATCATGATATTTATCTATGTCACATTCAGGTTTAAATGGAAGTTTGCGTTAGGCGCACTGACTGCACTGGTACATGATGTAATTATTTTGATAGGTTTTTTTGCACTTTTTCAGCGTAATTTTGACCTAACGATTCTCGCAGCGGTTCTTGCTACGATTGGCTATTCATTAAATGACACGATTGTCGTTTATGATCGTATCAGAGAGAACTTCAGAGTCATGCGAGGCGAGGCTCCATTAGCCATTACCAATCAATCAATCACTCAAATGCTGGGTAGAACAATTATCACTTCGGGAACGACACTGATCGTATTGCTTGCCTTGTTTTTTTTGGGGGGAGAGACGGTCTCTGGTTTTGCGCTGGCACTGATTGTGGGTATCTTCGTCGGAACTTATTCGTCAATATTTATAGCATGTACACTGATACTATCTCTTAGGATCTCAAATGAAGACTTTATGGAGAGAAAAGTCGAAGAAATAGACGACCTTCCTTAGCTTTTATTTGATTAAGCTTAATAGCTGGAGATGAATTTTAGGGTTTCCAGCAATTACCTCTCCTTCGAAAAATTTATTACCACCCGAAAAATCTGAGATCATACCCCCGGCTTCTTCGATAAGCAGTGATCCCGCCGACACGTCCCATGGCTTGAGACCTTTTTCCCAAAAGGCATCGATCCTACCGCAAGCAACGTAAGCAAGATCAAGTGCCGCAGACCCACTAATTCTAATACCTGAAACATTTGTCATCAGGCTCTCAAGGCGTTTTAACTGTGCTTTATTGGTTTCATCCTCTCTTTGGCAGTGTGCAGCCATATTGATCAGAGCTTTTGTTAACTTTAATGTTTTGCTTACACGAATTTTTGAGTTATTCAGTTTTGCGCCATTTCCTCTTGATGCAGTAAAGAGCTCCTGTCTGAGTGGATCAAAGATAACTCCGTGCTGCATTTGCCCCTTGTGCTGTATTCCAATTGATATTGAGAAATGTGGGAATCCATGCAAAAAATTATTAGTTCCATCTAGGGGATCAATAATCCAAACAGTCTCATCCTCTCCCTCATGACCAAGCTCTTCAGAATAAATTTCATGCGAGGGATAGTGTTTTCTTATGATATCAGTGATTACCTCTTCTGACTGAAGATCAACATTTGTGACAAAGTCATTGAGCTCTTTTTCCCTTACCTTGACAGAATCCAGACGATGCAATGACCTTAACATTACAATCGCTGCCTCCCTACAAGCTTTAACAGCTATGTTTAGCATCCCTTCCATAGTGCATGATTATCCGTTTTTTTAAATTATGAGTACAGTATAATTTTTGACATGCAAAATATAAGGATAGTCCTAGATCAAACATCACATGGTGGTAACATAGGTGCGGTTGCAAGAGCTATGAAGAATATGGACCTTTATCATCTATATTTAGTCAACCCTAAAGACTATCCTTCCGAAGTTGCAAAGGCACGATCTTCCGGTGCCGATGATATTCTTAATAATGCTCAAATATTCTCATCCCTTAAGGATGCTGTAGCTGATTGTCAATATGTCATTGGTGCAAGCGCAAGGGCACGAGAGCTCTCCCTCCCCACCATTACCCCAAGAGAATTTGCTACTGAAACGCTTGCTCTCATGAATATTAATATTGCATGCATATTTGGAAATGAGCGCATTGGGCTTGAAAATTATCAGTTGGCCTTATGCAATAAGCAATTAATTATTCCTACACAAGAAAAATTTTCTTCTTTAAATTTAGCTATGGCGGTACAGATAGTTTGTTATGAGCTTTATACAGCGCACCAGTCTGGCCAGAAGCACTCAAGAACAGCGATGGGTGATAGCGCAACATCAGGAGAAAAGGAAAATTTGATAGAATTTATTGAAGAATTAGCTAATAAGGTTAAGTTTTCTAATCCAGATCAACCGAAAAAGTTGAGTGTTCGCATAAGACAAATTGTATCGAAGTCTAATTTCACCTCAAGTGAGGTAAGTTTGATAAGAGGATTTTTAAAGAAATTAAAAAAATGAACGAGTTATATTCATATTATTTTGACTATGCTGCGAGCACACCGATGGACCCGCTGGTATTAGATGAAATGACTGTATTTTTAGAGTCTCCTGAATCAGTTGCAAATTTTTCCTCTTCCCATAGCTTAGCTTATGCAGTTCAATCTGTTTTGAACCAGAAACTGCAGCTGATTCAGAATAAATTGGATCTTGATGCTCATGAATTAATTTTTACCTCTGGAGCAACCGAATCACTGAACTATGTTTTAAGGGGATTTTCGAATAAATATCCAAATGCCAAGATCATTACTTCAAATCTAGAGCATAGCGTCACTTATAAAGTTCTAGATCAAATCCCCTTAAAAAAGGTATTTATTTCTAACAACTCAAATGCTGAAATTGACCTAAACGAACTTGAGGAATCATTGAAAGTAGCACCTTCACTGGTATCACTTATTCATGTGAATAATGAAATTGGAACGATTAATGAATTAGATGAGGTTTCTTATTTATGCAGAAAATATGATGCAAAACTGCATATTGATGCCTCACAGACATTAGGCAAAACACGCTTTGATCATCTATTTCAGCTCGCCGACTATATTACGGTTTCAGCGCATAAATTCTATGGACCCAAAGGTGTTGGCATTTTATTTAAGAAAAAAGACGAATTATTGCCAAGCCTTATTATTGGATCAGAGCATTTTGGTCGGGCAGGGACATTACCGACGCATCAAATTGTAGGCTGCCTCAAGT
>Ga0255766_10005854_pt1 | contig 10131 bp, 8 predicted proteins | sample 071ome_23_FD_179966 | JGI IMG/M metagenome (GOLD analysis project Ga0255766, IMG submission 179966) | Coastal salt marsh microbial communities from the Groves Creek Marsh, Skidaway Island, Georgia - 071403BT metaG (version 2) | ecosystem: Environmental > Aquatic > Marine > Intertidal zone > Salt... | reverse complement strand
CTCATCCGCGCTCGGCACGCGCTCCATGGTGGACGAACGACGACGTCGGCTGGGTGGTTCCGCGCGAGAGACCTTTGGGAAATGAGCCGTGGGATTCGAACCCGCGCGCTCGAACGCGACGTGATACGCGCGACGCGGACGACGAGACGCGATTCAGAAAATTACGTTCGATGCGGTTTCGCCGATCGCGTCGGTGCGGCGACGACGACGACGACGCGACGGTGTGACGACGAGCGGGACGACGATCGCTCGGAGGAAAAAGATGATCGAACGAGTCCACGTGGAAAAACGGAGGGATCGACGCGATTCGCGTTTTTTCGTATTGTGGGTGTGGTTTAGCCGTGTAATCCACCGGTGTGTGCTTCGTCGGATGGATTTGAATAGAGAATCTGTTTTATTAGCTGTTGTGGGGATTTTATATGAACGCGGATAGATGCTGACGCGGCACGACGAAGGCGTGGGGGGGAGTCGGGCGCTGGCGAATGCGTGTAAAATGTAAATTAAAAATCCGAACGAATGCGCGCCGGTCGACGTCACCACGGGATGGCGTCGCCCTTGTAATCGAACCACGTGGTTTCGCAATCGCCGAATTTACCCTCGAGGACGGAGATGAGACCGGCGGCGCTCTCCTCGGCGTCGATGAGACCGCGGCCTTCGGTCATATCCGTGCGCACCCAACCGGGGTGAAGCAAAGCGAAGTGTACGTTTTGCTCGGCGAGATCTATGGACATGGATTTGTTGCAATTGTTGAGCGCAGATTTTGACGCGCGATAGGCGTATCCTCGTCCTGAACCGTTGTCGTCCACCGAACCGACTTTGGACGTGACGTTGCCGACGAGCGAATCCGAGTCGCCGCCTAATAATCCCTCTCGAACGAGGTACTTGACCACCAACACCGGCCCAACCGTGTTCACTTTGAAGACGTAAAGCATCTCTTCCTGCGTCATATCATCCAGATCCCATTTCGTGTACCCATCCGTACCAACCACCCCGGCGTTGTTCACGACGACGTCCAAGTGCGTCGTTCCGGACGCCTTGAGTTCTCGCGCCCAACGCTCGATCGACCCTTCATCCGACACATCTAGCTGGCTAATCTTCAACCTCCCCCCACTCGTCGCCCGAAGCGCTTCTAAATCGTCCGACGACCGTCTACACGCCGCGTGCACGACGTTTCCTTTACTTAAAAACATCTTGCACAGTTCCAATCCGATGCCTCTATTCGCCCCAGTCACGCACACCGTCGCGTTCTCGATCGCGCTCTGCGTCGAGTACGTCGCCCGTGGCGCGTCACACGCTCGTCCTCGCGTTCGTTTCACGCCTTGCGTCCGGGACGGCGACATTCTCCGAGTCGTCGTCGTCGATGTAGTCGAGAGCAGAGACTTGGGCGACATTCGCGCAGCGTCGCAGAGTGCGGCCATGGGTGGTATGTGCGACGTACATGGCACTTTTATGCACACATTACGCGGGCACCCAAGAAAACGCGTCTCGATCGAAGATCGCTCGCGTCAGTGCGCGACGCAGACGAACCCGCCGCGCGTCCCGTCGCGTGGGTTCGGAGGACGCATCGCACGAAGCACTCAGCGCCCTCGCGCGGATGGATTCGTACGTCCTTCCGCCCGTCGTCGTCGAACGACGCGCGGTGTACGATTCGAACCGGATGCGCGAGGCGTTTTTGACACAATTTTAGATCTTTGTCTAGGAAGCGAAAAAAACACAACGGCGGACGCGATGGCGTCGCGCGCGGAACGTCATGGAAAAGCATCAAACATATGTATCGGGTTTATCCTCACGACGACGTTGAATTTGTGCGTGTACGTTTTCCCTTTTGTAGGTTAGGCGCGCGCGCAATTTGCGGCAATTATTCCAAGGTCAGCTTTTTCCACACGAGTAGACCGATTTCTGTGTATAGACGCTCGTCACTCGACGTCCGTTTTCGCTTCATCTCCAGGAAAAACAAAAGAATGTTCTGCTTCTACGCTACGCTCTAGTTTTGGCTTTTGGAAAGCTTCGCTCTTACACTCTGCGTACGCACACTCTCTCTGTTTTGTTTCTGCTCCGTACTTTTCAGGACCGCAAACAAACAAAAAGAAAACCATCCATCACCTGGCCGTTTTTCATCAGTGCCATCATCACGCACCGTCACAAACAATCGGTAGCTTATTCACAACGATTATGGTTTTTGTGTGTCGACGTCGCGTCGCTTTCCCGTCGTAGATTTCACATTCTCCTGGTTCTTTGGATTCCAGCCTTTACGAAGATCCCCTCACATTAGTGTGTACAATATTCTCGTGTTTGTTTGCTTGGATTTTTCCACCACAGAGTTTCCTTCCTCTCTTTTACAAAGAGTATTACATGGACGCATGCATCAAAAAAGGTCATCATTCAAAGTTTCATCTTTTCGTTTACGCGATAGAATTTCAGAACGTCTTGTTTCTCGGCTCAAAATTTCAACACGCTCAAATGCGGTATCTTCGATAGCACCATCTCTATCCTTCAAGATTTTTCAGAGCACAGGCCTGCATCTCAAAAAAAACAAAAAACAACACAAAATTTTGTACTGGATTAGTAGTATGTTCTTCTTAGTTTGGATCATTTTCGAAACCCATACTTACCCGATGATGACGCTTCGCGTCGGAGGGTCTCCACATCTCAACACGGTGGAGTGAACGCCTCTGGTGTTTACTCAGCGGTTCGAGTCCGCTTTGCGATCTATACGGCTTATGACGGCATCCATGAATAATAAAATTTGAATACTACTGTAAGAAATACAAGGGCTGTCGTGGCACGCGCTGCAAACTCACGACTGCTTTTCGACATCTATAAAAGAATCATCCTCTACGTCATCTCGCACTTCGTCAATCAGATTGATGGCGAAGAGCGGTAACAACCCGGACGCGCAGCAGATGGCGACGAGGGTAAACAGGTTGTCAAAGTTATCCGCGGTGACGCCCAATGATTTGGTCAGACCCGCGCCTAAAAACTCGCTCGTGACGCCGCCGGCGTTGAAGAGGGACATGAGAGCGGCAAAAAACGTCGCCTCGACGCCTTCTGGACAAATTTTCGCCGCCAAAACGAGCACGGGTAAGAAACTCACCTCACCCAACACGGTCAACACGGCAGTATCGGTGAGTGCAAACAACTTATCGCTGATGCCCAACTCTAAATTCATCCTGCTCACGAGCAAGAGTTGCGTTGATCCGAGCGCCGTACCGAGAATGGACGTCCACCAAAACATCTTCTTGAGCGGCACGCGTTTGAGATACCCATTGTACAAAGCGACGCCTCCGAGCGCGGCGAAGGAGCGCAAAAGCGCAACCCGTCCGAGGAACTCGGGTGAGAACCCGAGCTCGTTAGTGTTGAAGTAAAACATGGCTGATCCCGCGCTCGGCGTGGCTTGCCAGAGAAACACAAAGAGCGCCGGAGCCCAAATATCGCGCCTCTTTGACACTTGGAAAATTTTACCAGTCATCGACTTGAAGTCTCCGGCGATTCCTTCGCGCGAGAGTTTGGCGCTCTTTACGACGGGCTCTTCCTTCACGAGCGTCGAAGCGCCGGCAATCATGAGCGGAAACATCGCCGTCGCGCCAAAGACGAAACGCGTGCCGTACGACTCAATCAAACTTCCACTAAAGTACGAACTCACAATGCTTCCAACGGCGACGAACCCCCAACAAAGCGACTGTAAAGACCCCGATACCCCTTGTTCTTCGCCTCGAGCCTTGGCGACGACGATGCTATCGATCAACACGTCGCTAAAAGCGATGCTCAGAGAACCTAGCGTAAACGCCACCAACGCCGTCTCCGGCGCGTCCACCCACGTCGCCATCGACGCCCACCCCAAGCACCCGATCGCCCCGCACAACATCAAGTACGACTTGCGCCTATACCCGAAAATCGGCACTGAATCGCTCAGAAACCCCCACAACGGCTTGATGAGCCAAGGCGCCTGCGACACGGAGAGTATCAGCGCCGTCTCGCTCGGTCCCAAGTGCAACTCATCCTTGAGGTAAAAATCCTTCGCCAACCTCGACAACCCGATGACACCTTGCACAAAGTACACCAACGCGATCGCGTACACCTCGGGTGACATCGGTACGCCGAAGAGCACGCGCTGTTCACTGTCTTCCACTTTCTCTTCAGCCCCTTCCCTTTCGTTCCGCTCCGCCGCGCCGCCGCCTTTCGCGGAAGACGCTCTCATCTTCCCTTCGCTCGCCTCCACCGTCGTCGATTCCCGCTCCTCCCCGCTATCGATCGCCCGCGTCCCCACCGTTCGTCGTCCTCGCCGTCCGTTTCTTTCTCGTTCAACCACCCGACCCAACCCGACGAAGCGTCCTCCTCCTCTTTGAACACCGACGCGCGCCGACGCCGACGCCCCGCGCGACGCCCCGATCGATCGCACGCCACGTCCTCGTCGCCCTCGTCGATCGTTCGTCGCCGTCCCCGCCGCCGTCGCCGCCGTCGCCGCCCGAGATCCCAAACGCGGCGAGACTCGTCGCATCGGTGCGCCGAAGTCTAAAGTTTTGGATTCGATTTCGACGCGACGTCACAATCGAACGCGGGATGTCGCACGCGGTGCACCGAGAGGTCCACCCGCCGACCGGGGTCGACCACGCGGTGTCGGCGTACTTCACCCGACCCGTCGGTGACGGCGGGGACCCGAACCTAATCGTCGTGTCCGCCAATCGAGTCACCGTGTACGCGGTGCGAAGAGAAGGACGGAAAGACGCCGACGACGGAGCGAAGGACGAAGAAACGCTCGAGGTGGTGACGGAATTCGACGCGCAGGGTGCGATCGGAAGCATCGCGGTGCTCCGTCGCCGATTCGGGGCGCCGAGGAACCAGAGAGACGCGTTGTTGGTGGCGATTCGAGAACAAAAGTTGAGCGTCGTGGAGTACGATCCGTCCACCGGGGATGTGTGCGTGAGCTCGATGCACTCGTTTGAGAGCGCGATTGGGTGTAATCCGGTGCCGTCAACGTTGAGGATGTCGAGGGAGGCGCCGTTGGTGGTGGCGGATCCGGAAGGGCGGTGCGCGGCGATTGTTTTGAGAGAGGATGGAGTCGCGGGGAGGGTGCGCGTGTTGCCGAGCGTGGACGGCGGGTTGGGATTGGTGGCGAATGACGAAGAAGGAAGGGTGAGAGGACCAGCGGCGAGCGTTGTGGAGTCGTTTGCGCTCAATACCGCCGGGGTTGGGGTGAGGATGATTCGAGACGTTTGTTTTTTGCACGGGTACGGGGAACCGGCGTTGGCAATCTTGTACGAAAAGACGCCGACGTGGGCGGGAAGGTACAACTTGCACAACGATACGTGTGAGATCGTCGCCCTGTCGATCGATATGGACAAGCAGAAGAGCACGGTGATTTGGCGTCGACAAGGTCTTCCGTCGAGCTCTTACAAGCTCACGGCGATGTTACCGCCGCTCGGCGGCGCTTTGGTGTTTTCGACAGACTTTTTGTTGCACGAATCCCAAGAGAGCTCTTCCGTTCTCGGCCTGAACACGTTCGGACTCGGGGGTCCGCAAGAAGGGAACGATGCAGAAGTTGCTGCTCGCGCCGCCGGGATGGGTGAGAACGCCATGGCGAACCCGCCACCGTCTTGCGCGTCGCGCGCCGTCGACTGCGGATTGGAGATTACTCTCGACGGCGCGCAAGCGTCGGTGGTTTCTGAAGAGCGCGTGCTCGTCACGACGAAGACTGGTGCGCTCTTGCTTTTAGCCTTGCACACCGATGGTCGTAGTCTGAAGCGCATGATGCTCCAGCGAGCTGGGGGCGCCGTGCTTTCGTCCGGTATGTGTTTACTCGCGCGAGATTTGCTCTTCCTTGGCAGCCGCATCGGCGACTCTCTTCTCGTCAAGTTTACGCCCAAGGAGGAACCAGCGGCGCCTTTGATGCTGCCGGAGGCCGAAGGCGACGAAGAAGAAGAAACGGAAAAGACAAAGGGCAAGCGTACAAAGTCTGGGTCGTCGACGAATCGCAAGCGGGCGAAAGCGGATACGCCTCCGCCAGAGCCGCAAACGCCAAATCCAGACGACGAAGACGAATTAGAAGCGTTGTTGTACGGCACGACAAAGGCGGAAACCGTACAAACTGAAGCTGTGCACGCTGAAAAGAAGCGTGAGGGTTTGGCGGGCGTCATTCCTGGATTGAAAGTTGCTGGTTACGATTTCAAAGTCAAAGACTCTTTGCTCGGAGTCGCCCCCGTCGTGGATATCACCGTCGGCGCGTCGGCGCCCGTCGGCACTGACAAGGATGAGCGCACCGAACTCATCACCGCGTGTGGTCAAGGTAAAAACGGTGCGCTCGCCATTCTCACCCGCGGTGTTCAGCCCGAACTCGTAACTGAGGTTGAATCTGGCACTTTGCCGAATTTACAAGGCTTGTGGACTCTGCACAATCGCAAAGAGGGATCCAAGGAGGAGCGAGATCCGTTCCACGAGCACTTGTTGTTGACTATGAATACGTCGACGATGATCATGGAAACTGGGGAAGAGTTGCAGGAAGTCAGTGCATCGCTCGAGTTTATCACGGACAAGGCTACTTTGGCGGCCTCGAACATTTTCGGTTACTACTGTTCCGTGCAAGTCACAGAGGATGTCGTTCGTGTGTTGAAAGACGGCATGAAGCACCAAGACTTAGCGTTAGAAGATATTGATGCCCCGAAAGGTGCGCGCATCGCCACCGCACAAATCTTAGATCCATATATTGTCATCCGTTTGTCGGACGGCAGCATTCGACTCGTTGCCGGAGACGAGAAGAAGATGACGTTGTCCCTGAAAGACTCTGGACCGATTCCGACTTCGGGAGTCACAGCCTTTTCACTCGTGGACGATTCCATCGAAGCCGCGGATGCACCAGGTGGAGGGAAGAAAATGAGTGGGTGGATCCATAGAGCGGCGACGAGTGGCAATATTACCGGTCTGGAAGGAAGCACGAAGAGTGGCGCCGTGAACAAGCGCGAAACCGTGCTTGCGCTCACGCGAGTCGGCGGGAGTTTGGAGTTGTTTTCGCTTCCGAGCTGTACGCGCATTTGGAGTGCCGATGGTCTATCCGAAGGCTCTAGGATTCTGAGTTCTGGGACGCCGGTCAACACGGAGGAGAACGTGCCAGAGATTGTCGATATGCGAATCGATGCTTTCGAAGGAGCTCACGAGCGCCCGTTGCTCACCGCAGTGCGCGGCGACGGAACGCTACTTCTGTACAAAGGTTTCGTCGTCCCGGCTGGTACTGTTTTCGAGGATGGCGATGAACCTATTGAGAAGAACGAACTGCGGTTCGCACGCGTCAACGTTGAAGTCGAGGGTTCCGGTCTCAATACTGGCGTCATGGGCGAGCAAGGTCGACTGGCTCAATCGCTCGCAGGCGCGCGTCTAACCAGAATCGGCAACGTGGGTGATGGTGCCGGAGTCCAGGGTATCTTTGTAGCCGGTCCAAACCCGTTCTGGCTCATCGTTCGTAGGTCTAGAGTGTTGGCCTTGCCGACGAGAGGAGAAGGAGAGGTGGTGGCGTTCACTGTGTTTCACAACGTGAACTGTCCCCACGGTTTCATCTTGGGAACCGCGTTGGGCGGAGTGCGCATCTGCCAAATGCCCAGTAAGATGCACTACGAAGCCGCGTGGCCTGTGAGAAAGCTCGCGTTGAAGTGTACGCCGCACACGATTACATACTTGCCTGACTTCAAGCTGTATGCGCTCGTCACCTCGAGCCTCGTGCCGTGGGTTGATAGAGAGATTGAAGAGGGCAACGTGCACGGACTGTCGTTGAATAAGGTGCGACGAGAGCGCGCCAAGGCGAACGATGGGATGGAACTTCAATACTCTGTGCGTTTGTTAGTTCCGGGCTCTCTCGATAGCGCCTGGAACCACGCGTTAGAACCGGGTGAACACGTCGTCGTCGTGCGCAACGTACAACTCAAGGATATCAACACGGGAGCGCTCAACTCTCTCCTCGCCGTCGGCACCGCGATGCCGGGAGGTGAAGACACGCCTTGCCGTGGACGAGTGCTTTTATTCAAGATGGTTTGGGAACGAGACGTCGACGCCGTGGACGGTTATCGGTGGAAGGGACAACTGTGCTGCGTTCGCGAGGCAAAGATGGCGTGCACGGCGCTCTCCGCTTTGGACGGTCATCTCATGGTTGCGGTCGGTACCAAGCTCACTGTTCACACGTGGGACGGCGCAGAACTGAACAGTGTCGCGTTCTTCGACACGCCGATCCATACAGTAAGCATCAACGTCGTCAAAAACTTTATTCTCGTCGGTGACCTCGAAAAAGGCTTGCACTTCTTCAGATGGAAGGATACCGGTTTCGAGAAATCTTTGATCCAGCTTTCAAAGGATTTCGAGCGCATGGATGTCGTGAGCACTGAATTCTTGATTGATGGTGCCACGTTGAGTCTCCTTGGATCCGACACGAGCGGAAACGCGAGAATCTTCACCTACGATCCAAAGTCAACAGAATCGTGGAAGGGACAAAAGTTGCTCGTGCGTTCTGCGTACCACGTGGGATCCCCAATATCTCGCATGGTTCGATTCAACGTCGAGGGAATGAAGAAGAAAGCGGCACCCGGAGAACGACCGAAAGGTATGAATAGACACGCCGTCTTTTTCGGCACCCTCGACGGTGCTCTCGGTATTCTCATGCCGACGGACGCCGCGTCTTACGAAAAGTTGCGAGCGTTGCAACGCATTCTGACTACCATGGTGCGCTCTCCGATTGGACTCAACCCGAGAACCTTTAGAACGCCTAAAGCATTCCACGGTCGCCACACCCAGCTCACGGCACCGCTCGAGGTTCTCGACGGTGGACTCTTGTCCAAGTTTGAGACGTTGACGTTTAGCGAACAAAATGTCGCCGCCGCCGCGGCTGGAATCGAGAGAGACCTAGCGCTCGGATTGATCCAACAGCTCAGCGCGAACAACGCATTCGTCTAGACGAATGATACGTCCGCGCGTTACCCAGCGGTCACCCACTTGTAGCACTAATACTCACCGTAATACTTAATTCCCAACCAAATGAACGCCATGAAAACCATCGCTACGCGACTTGGTCAACCTCACTTCTAGAAGCTTGCAGAAGAAAGAAACATCGAGTCAAATGGCCACCGCCGCTTCCGCTCCCAAGCTCCGTCTGCAGTACTTTAACATCGAGGGCCCGGCGGAAAAGTCCCGACTCGCGCTCTCCATCGCCAAGATTCCATTCACCGACGACCGCGTCGTCTTTGACCAGTGGCAGTCAATCAAACCGACGACTCCTTACGGACAGTTGCCGCTGCTCTACATTGACGAAACCAAGTGCCTCGCGCAATCCGACGCCATCCTTCGTTACTGCGGACGACTCGCGAACGACGCCGGCGTGCCGCTGTACGACTCGTCGATGCAACTCGACATCGACGAAGCGCTCGGGCTCGTCGATGACATGCTCGTCAACTGGCGCGCGTGTCTGTACATCGGGATGAATCCAAAGAGTCTCGGCCATCCAGAGGAAATCAAAGGGACGGCCGAACACGACGCGCTGACAAAGGCGATGCGGGAGCGATGGATGCGAGAGGAGTTTCCGCGGTATGTCGGGTTTTTCAACGAGAGGTTTAAGAAGTCCAAGTATTTGGTCGGGGACTCGGTGACGATTGCCGATTGCGCTTTGATACCTCAGTTGCGCAGATTTTGCTCGGGCGGCATCGATCACGTATCGAAGGATTGCTTGGAGGAGTACCCGGAAATCAAGGCGTATTACGATAGATTCCACGCCATTCCCGAAGTCGCCGCGTGGTACGAGGCGCGTGCGAAGGCATAGTCGTCGCCGACTGCAGTTGTAATCCAACATAACCAACTCTACTCCACACACGGCGACGCGACACATTCGTCTCGCGCGACCGTCCCGCGGGTTCGGCGGAGCGCAGAGACGTCCGCGGTCGCAGCCGCATCGTCGACACGACGAACATGGGCAAGGGCGACGCCGTGCGACTCGAGTTTAACCCGGCGCTGAACGCCAAGCAGCGGGCGCAACTCCACGCGTTCGCCGATCGTCACGGCATCGAGCACGCCTCGGTGGGGGAAGGATCGGACCGAAGAATCTTACTCGGGGATTCGAGCGCGAACGCGAGCGTGTTTCGCGTCGATGGCGTGCGCGACGCGGAT
>Ga0255766_10005851_pt1 | contig 10132 bp, 9 predicted proteins | sample 071ome_23_FD_179966 | JGI IMG/M metagenome (GOLD analysis project Ga0255766, IMG submission 179966) | Coastal salt marsh microbial communities from the Groves Creek Marsh, Skidaway Island, Georgia - 071403BT metaG (version 2) | ecosystem: Environmental > Aquatic > Marine > Intertidal zone > Salt... | reverse complement strand
ATAACATCATATGAATCTTGTTTAGATGTCATAACATCATATGAATCTTGTTTAGATGTCATAGGATCATATGAAGGTTTCATAACATCATATGAATCTTGTTTAGATGTCATAGGATCATATGAAGGTTTCATAACATCATATGAATCTTGTTTAGATGTCATAGGATCATATGAAGGTTTCATAACATCATATGAATCTTGTTTAGATGTCATAGGATCATATGAATCTTGTTTAGATGTCATAGGATCATATGAAGGTTTCATAACATCATATGAATCTTGTTTAGATGTCATAGGATCATATGAAGGTTTCATAACATCATATGAAGGTTTCATATCATCATATGAAGGTTTCATATCATCATATGAAGGTTTCATAACATCATATGAAGGTTTCATAACATCATATGAATCTTGTTTAGATGTCATAACATCATATGATGGTTTTGTAATTTTCCATCCAATTTCACCACTTTCGGTTGTATGTCTTTCAATTAATGTATCAGCTATATCATTTTCAACTGGTAATTCAATATCTTTTAAATGCTTATAATGGCAGTAATCGTTTTTGCAAAAATTATAATCAGAAAAATATTTACATCTTTTTGAATAAAAGTTATTATTAATTTCATTACTAGGATAGTAAACAATTTCACACGTAAATGGATTGTAAAAATGTCTTACTTTGTATTTATTACAAAAACATTCATACATATAATTGCGTAATTCAATCATTGTTATTACAATAATATGTTTTCATTTTTATAATTAAATAGTTTAAAATCTGTTGCATATACTTTATCAATAATTGAAATACATTCCGCATCTAAAAATATAGAAATATCACGAGTATTAATTTTAAAATCTTTATTATCTTCAATTTTTTCAATAATAATATCTTTAGGTAATATAGGTGTATTTTCACAAATAAATAAATAAGAAGGATAATAATGAATAAAATTATAATTATAATTTGAAAAATCGTAATATTTTAATACCGTTTTAATAAACATACGTAAATCTGTAATAGTGTTTGTTGGATTTTTATAAAAGTAAGCACTTATTAATCTTTGATATGGATTTCTTACGTATGTATGATATAAAACTTTATCATATTTACAAAACTTATGTCGTAATGCATAAGAAATATGAGCATAATCAAAATCATCTGAACATCCCCAATATTCTTTAATTATTTCTGTTCTATTTTTAATATTATTTCTTATAGTTTTACCTGCAGTTTTAGGTATATGAATAAAACAATATAGAAAATTATTCTCTTTATATATTAACATATGAAACTTTTATCTTATGATAAGAAAATTATAGAATATCCTGATAATTTAATATGTTATTCTGTCTTTTTAAGTAATTTACCAAACTATAATGAAACTGTAGAATTAAATAATAAATCTTGTAAGGATATGATTATTAAAAACGTTATATATTTTTTACAACATCACGATGATTTTATAAAAAATAATAAAGATAAAAATTATATAATTAGATGGAATAATAGATTTTTTGATTTACCTGATAATATATTATTTCAAATTATTGAAGCTAGTTGTTTTTTAGATATTGATAGTTTATTTGAATTATCTTGTAATGAAATTGCAAATATTATAAAAAAATGTAATACACCTAAAGATGTGCGTAAAAGATTTAATATAAAAGATGATATAACACCTGAAGAACAACAAGAAATATATAAATTAGCGTTAAGTTTATAATGAAATAATTTTATCTAAAACATCATTTTTAAAATCTTTAACAACCTTTTCCCATTTATAATTTTCTAATATATGTTTTCTTCCACGATTACCGTGTTTTTCGCATAAATCAGGATTACTAAAATATTTCCATAATCCTTCCATATAATCTTCGGGCAAACATATTTCGTCAATAGAACCTATACCTTTCATTTTACTATTTAATTCTCCATATTTATGTAATTTAGGTCTAATTAATGTTGATACTGTATCATTCATAAACTCTTTATGTCCTCCAACATAAGATGCAACTTGTGCTCTTCCTACACCTAAACTTTCACTACAAGTTAGTCCCCAACCTTCAGCGTGAACAGGTGCAAAATTAACATCACATAAACTCATAAAAATATTAATATCACGATCTGATACTTTTTGCGCATTATCAATAAACCATAATGTTTTTTTAGCATATTCAAAATCTAAATCAATTAATTTACATTCGTGTTCTAAAACAGCCATTAGATCCCAATGACCTTCTTGTGATGTTCCTATAGCAAATAAAATAGGTCTTTTAGTATGATGATTAGTTTTAAATTCGTGTTTAGTATCTTTAGATTTTACATTGGCAATCCAATGTCTTTTAACAAATAAAGCCCAGGATATAATCGCAATATCCCAACCTTTTCTAGGTTGATTGCGATTTGTAGATTCAATAATAAAAGCATCTTGTGGAAGATCATAATAATAACGACAATAAGATTTTGGAATAGGAAAATATAATTTATCATCAAATCCGTGTTTATATACATAAACTGGCATATCTTTACGAATACCTATTCTATACGTATTATCTTTCCAAAATGGTGTAAAAGCAATAATAGCATCAAAATGTTTATTTAATAAATTAATATATTCAGTTTTTTGAAACATATATACTTGATCCATATATGATATTAATTTAAACTTAGATCTAAATTGATGCATTTCATTTATAATATTTGCGGTTACTGCTGTTGTGATCATACTATCATTAAAAATAATAATAATATCGTAAGCATTTTCTTTTAAATGTTTTCCTATAACTTTTTCACCAAAACCACTACCTGATACATTATTATCTTTTTCAATTTGTAATGGATCAAGTAATTTAACATTGGATGGTATATCGTTTCTTATAGCACCGGATGTTTGTTTATAATTTTGAAATCCCCAAATTGATAACTCTATTTCATCTTCATATTTTCCTAAATATTTTGAAGTATAATATGTAATCTTCGAATAACCATTTGTTGTTCCTATTGGATATGTTCCACAAAAAAGAATACGGGTTTTATTACTTTTAGTATTCCATACATCTCCTATTTTTTTATTTGTTTTAACTATATCTTTTATTGAATATTCGCCTATTACTATTGTTTGTTTTTCAAATGGATTCATTATTATAAAAAAACAATTAATAATGTTTTATATAATATAAAATGATAAAAGCTAAATCATTATCTTTTAATAATAAAAGTTCATCTAGTATTCCACACGTTACTAATACAAGCTTTATATTCTTTGGTTGTTGGAATAACATTAATTGTTCTAAAAAAGAAAAAACGCTTAATAGAAATGTTGTTTTAGAATTATTAAAGAATTTATATTCAGATATGCCTGTTGTTTTAGCAGGAGATAATTGGTATAGTCAAAAAATAAAACTACCAAAATCAAGTCCATCCTTAAATGCTTCAACTTCAGAAAATAAAAAATTAGGAAAGTTTAAGTTTTATCCATCATATGTATTAGAAACTGGTTATAAAAAACTATTTGAAATATCTAAAAAAGTTGATATAGTTTTAGGTAATCACGATATTAATCCGGATGAATTAAATGACTTTTATGCTGAAGATAACTGTGATCAATTAGGGTGTATGGTTAAAGTTCAAACTGATATTATAAGTAATATATTAGATCATAGTAGTAATACTAAACATATTCAAAATATTTATCAATATTATAATGATGTTAAATTATATGTATGTAAGCCACATATTGAAGAAAAAAGTAAAGGAATATTCTTTTTATATTTAAATACTAATATTTTTGAAGCTAAAGATGTTTCATCAATTAATATATATAGAGAATTAGTTATTCGTGAATTAATTGGTAAAAAAATTAAATTATTATTTATTGTTGGTCATCATCCTTTTTTTGGATTAAAGAAAAAGAAGCAGAAAACAAAAGAAGGTGAACCTACACCTAAAGCAGAGTATATAATTAATAAAGTGGTTGATCTTTATTTTAAAGATAAAGTTGATGAAGCTAAAGTTGAAGCAATTAATAAGTTTTTAAATATTTTTACAAAATATAAAAGTATTTATTTATGTGCTGATATTCATAATTTTCAAATATGTAAATTATCCAACAATCTTTGTATGGTTATATCTGGTTCTGGTGGTGCTTCAAGAGATCCTCTTGGTAATTATGTTGATAACAAAGATCCTATTCCATTAAAATGTAAATTAAATGAAAATATTGAAGTTACTGATATGTATGTTCATAATGCTTATGGATTTAGTAAAATTACTTATTCAAATTCAGGAAATAAAGTTGAAATTACATATTATAACTTTGTTAATACTGATATTGAATACAATATATTTAAATATACTTTGGAATATCGTAATAAATCATGGAGTATTAATAGAGAACAACCTATTAATAAACAAATAATAATAACTAATGGTGATTTTGAAACTAATGTTCATTGTCCAGAAATACGTGCGGAAGATAAAGAAGAAGTTGATCCATTACTTGCTACTATAGATGGTAAAAAATGTGGAACAAAGAAAAAATGATTTAATTAATATTAATTATATTAATGTTAAAAAAAGAAATTATTAATAAATTAAAAACTATACCAGATAATATTACAAAAATAGAAGATATTGTTGATTATATTTTTGAAAAAGAACCAGAATTACAAAAACCTACTTATACTAGTTTTAGATCTATAAAATTAAAAGAAATGACTGATAATCCTATTACTTATAAAGAAAAATTAGCTATAATAAGCGAAGAATGGAAGAAACTTAAAGAAACATTTTAGGATCATATTTATTATAAAATCCTTTTTCTTCTAAAAAATCAAGTTTAGTAAATTTGACATCTAGATTATCTTTATTAGCTAGTAAAATACAAGTTTCATTTATTTTTTCTAAAATGTCTTGCAATTCTTTAGGTGGATGAGTCATATTATTATAATAATATTAAGTTTTTATATACTTTAAATATAAATGGTACATAACATACCAAGTCCTATTAATAAATCTATTAGTTTTGAAGATAGAACATTTGTATTAGATAATCGTATTAAATATGCTAATAATTTTATGAAACATTTTACATCTACAAGTATAGGTGATTTTATAATTTTAAAAAAAGATAAATACAGCTATAAAAAATTATTATTACATAAAAAAATTGGAAGTAAAAGTAAATATGGTGCAGTATATTCGGTTACATATGGAACAAAACCTAAAAAATATATTGTTTCTGCTAAATTAATATGTATAAATGAAAGCAATTCAAAAGAATTAGCTATTTTAAAAAAAATTACTGACATTATTTTAGCTAAAAAAACTATTCATTTCCCTATATTGTATTTTTATACTACAATAGCTAAAACTAATGATATGAAGTCTTCATTATTACCAGAAGCTATTAGCTATTGTGATAATTTTTTTGTAAGTTTTAATGAAATGTTTTCAGGTGATCTTAAGATGCTAATGTCATCTAAAAAACAAACTACCGCATTTATGAAAAATGCTATTACACAAATATTCTTTAGTATTTCTAATTTTTCACATTATACTGGTTTTATACATAAAGATTCACATTGGGGTAATTTTTTGTATCATAAAATAGAACCTGGAGGATATTTTTATTATAAAGTTAATGGTATTGACGTTTATCTTGAAAATATTGGTTTTATATGGGTAATTTGGGATTTTGGTTTTGCTAAAAAAATTAAAGCTGATAATGTTATAAAAGATTATTCACGTATAATCCACGCATTTTATCCAATATTATATGGTGGATGGATTCCTAACAATATTACATATAACACTAAAGATATAGATTTTGCATTAAATATAAGTAGGTCATTACGTGTATTATCATATAATAGAGATTCTTATAAAACTAAAAAGAAACAAGTTCATAACATATTATTTAATTTATATCCAGAATTATTAATTAAACCAGACGAATCTTTAATTATAAATAAAAAACCTTATATTATTACTTAAATACTTAAACATAATGTTAATATATTAAATTATGTCTAAATTAATATTATATTCAAGTGATATTGTAGGTAAATATTTATTACATTATATTCATAAAAAATTAAAATTAGACAATGGTATTTATAATGGATATGATAAAATTAAAAATAGGGAATATTTTTTAAAAGGTAAAAAAACTTATTCACATCTTATTAGTCCAAATAATGGTCGTTATGTTTTAAAACATAATGATTATTTTATAACTATAATAATTGAAGATCTTATACTTAATGATATTATACAAACAATAAATACAAATGAAAAAGATTATATTATTATTAAAACAATAGAATTATCTATTACGGAAAATGATATTAATTATTTAAATAATTTTATCACACATTGTTGTAATACTCGTGAAAGTTATTTAGAAGCAGAATCAAATAATAAAATTGTGAAAAAGTTTTATGGTAAATATGGTTGGTCTAATTCAACTATAATACCTAAAAGATCTATGGATACTATATTTCTTAAAAAACAACAAAAAGAAGATATTTGCAATGCTATAAGTAATTTTATTGAACCAAATACTTATAATGATTATATTAAACACGGAATACCTTATAAATATAACATATTACTTCACGGAAAACCAGGAGTAGGTAAGACTACTTTAATTCATTGTATAGCTACTAAATATAATTGTGATATTTTAGTTATTAATATTAACTCTGAATTGAAAGAAACTGATTTTTTAGAAGCTTTTAGATCTATTAATGAAAATGAAAAGTTAAGTGTAGTAGTTATAGAAGATGTAGATTGTATTTTTACAGATAGAAAAGAATCTGATACTATGCGGAATAATATAACAATGCAAGGATTTTTAAATTGTATGGATGGATTTAATAGCCAAGAAGGTATGATATTAATTTTAACAACTAATTATCCTGAAAAACTTGATAGTGCTTTAACACGATCTGGTCGTATAGATTATGCTATTGAACTTACATATGTTGATAAAGATCAAGCATATGATATATATAAATCTTTTTTTAAAAATGAAAATAATTTTAACGAATTATGGAAAAAAATTAAAGGTTTTGATATACCACCTTGCACATTAATTGATTTCTTTTTTATGTATCGTAAAACACATAATATACTTGAAAATATTTCAAAATTAATTGAAACATTAAATAAAAATAATATAAAATCTAAAGGTGATCTTTACAGTTAATAACATTTAATACTTTACCATAAATAGTATCAATATAACCTTCAATTTTAATACTTTTTTCATTATGTTCTTTATTATGACAATCATTACATATTGGAACTAAATTATCTATTTTATTTTTATTTTTACTATTATCATTACATTGATATATTATGTGATGTGTTTCTGTAGCTTTATTAATATTACATACTAAACATCTATCCATATATATTTTAGAATTATAATTTGATTTCTTAAATTCTATAAAATTATGATCACTATTTGTTAAGGTTTTCTTGATTTCTTCAGCTTTTAATAAAAAGTCATTTGGCATTTTTAAATATCTACAAATATTTATTCCATATAATTTATCTCCATCACCATCTTCAAGTTTTCTAACAAACTCTATATTATCATTTACAATATTTATTTTCATATGTTTTATTAATATTTTTTCATTACTTGTTATATCTTTAATATTAATTAATTCGTGTAAATGTGTTGCAAATAAAAAAGAACATTTTAATTTACAAAGTTCTAATATACTTGCGGATACTATTGATATTGCTGATATATTTTCAGTTCCTGCACATACTTCATCTCCTACAACTAATGAGTTTTTATTTGCTCGTTTTAGTATATTATCTAATTCCGTCATTTCACGAATAAAACTACTTGTTCCTCTAAAAATATTATCAGCACTACTTATACGTGTATATATAGCATTATATGGTGAGTATGTCATAGAATCACAAAATACATACATACCTGATTGAGCTAATAAAATATTAATTGCTACAGACTTCATTAAACAACTTTTACCACTGCTATTAATACCATATAATAACATCCCATTTGATTTTAATTTAATATCGTTTTTTACACATTTGTTTGTTTGTTCTATAATAGGATTACGGATTCCTTTAATATTAAAATATGATTTAGTTTTTTTATTAATAATTGGTTTACATAAATTATATTTTATTGTATTATTTATATTACATATTAAACAATCATAAAATCCTATTTTATCAATTATATTTGTTATAATATTAAAATTATTATCTCCAAAATCTTTTATAAATCTTTTATAAGTTTCATTGCTTTTTGTAGTTATATCGGCTTTTACATTTATAATAGAATCTGTTATAGTTCTTATCGTATTGCTAGTAATACGATAATTATCTTTTGACTTTGTTTCTGTAGTATAATTAGACATTTCAGTTGAATTAAGTTTTTTAGCAGTTTCATACCTTCTTTTCGTCATTAAAATATTTATATTATCCTTTGTTATATCTATTTTACATTGTGTTGTATCTTTTTGTCCAATTGTTGATATTGATTGTACTATATCTTCTAATTGTTTAAAATTGTTATTATATGATTCATTTAAATCATCTAATTCTTTACAATATCCTTTTTTAAATGGTGAAAGATCATTTGTTAAATTATCTAAATCTAAACAACAATATGATTGTTCTAGTTTATTTAAATCATCTAATGATTCGTCAAAAAAAGTTAATAGTTTCTTAGCATATTTTATAGATACTGCGAAATTAAACCATTCTGATTGTAATATTTTCATTGATACTATTTTACGATATAATCTTTCAATATCATATATTTGTTTTAAATTATTTATAGGTTCTGTCATATCAGTATCTAAATATTGTTCTATTGCATCATATGACTTGTTTAAAGCAATCTCAGTTGTTTTTGGATATATTAAACGAGTATTCATAGCACGTCTTCCTATCGCCGTATAACATTTATTTATTATTTTAATAACAGAGTTTTCTTTGTGATCAATGTAATTTAATTGTATAGCACTATCATAATCCAATTTAAATGTATCATCGTTATCAATATATGTAGGTTTTTCAATATTTTTAATAATATTAGGATTGCGTTCATATACAAATTGTATTGCATTTATTAAAGCAATTAATGCAATTGGATAATAATTAAGATCTAAATAATCTATTACATTTGCTATAGATTGATAATTATATGCTTTTATTAAAACTTGTTTTTGATATTCCAATTTTGTATATTCTTTATTCATTTTACCAATTTTATTATGAATTATTGTTGATTGAGAAAACATTTCGTATATCTTATTAAGATCATAGGTATCTGATAAACTTGTTATTAACACTTCAGTCGGTTTATGAATTGTTATAATTCTTAAAATATCGTTATAAGCTTTATTACGATCATTCGATGTTGAATGACTTTCTAATATAAAACATTTGTTAGATAACACATTTAAGACTACACATCCCATTGAATTATCTTCTAAATAAAAAATAATTAAATTAGACACTTCGTCTTTACTATTAACATTTGTTCCTGGTGATATTATTTCACGTAATCTTCGTTTTTCTCTACCATCTGTTGTTTGTTCGCCAATTTGTTCATATACAATACAAGTATATCCTGCCCCTGTTATTATATTAACATATTTTGATAATAGTTCTATTTTAAAACCTGCCATATAATAATTTGATTTTTTACCAGCAATTGATAGTTGTGTTATTTCAGATATACCTTTGATATCAATATTATCTTTATCACAATCTGAATATATTTCGTAAAATGCACCAACTTGCATTAATAAAATTGTATTATTACCATAAATTGATTTATAATGTGAAGTTCTTTCAACATAATATGGATATATTTTTTTTATATCAGTATCATCTGTCATTATATATATATTATTTAATATGTTGTCTTTAAGTATTATTAAATAATAAATAGGATACTATTTATTATTATATATATTAGTTTATTTCTTTTTTGTTTGTTTTTTTTTTGACTTTTTAGTATTATCAGTATCAGTATTATCACTATCAGTATTAGGTTCTTTAGTATTATCAGTTTTTTTAGGTTCTTTAGTATTATCAGTATCAGTATTATCACTATCAG
>Ga0255766_10005848_pt1 | contig 10133 bp, 6 predicted proteins | sample 071ome_23_FD_179966 | JGI IMG/M metagenome (GOLD analysis project Ga0255766, IMG submission 179966) | Coastal salt marsh microbial communities from the Groves Creek Marsh, Skidaway Island, Georgia - 071403BT metaG (version 2) | ecosystem: Environmental > Aquatic > Marine > Intertidal zone > Salt... | reverse complement strand
ATATCGGATCGATGTTCGCTGACGAACGGCGGCTCAAGCAGGTATTGTTCAACCTGGTGAGCAACGCCATCAAGTTCACGCCCGAGCAGGGGGTGATTACGCTCGGTGCGGTCCGGGACGAGGGGGATATTTTATTCCGGGTCGAGGATACCGGTGTCGGGATCCACGAGGAGGAACAGGAACGCGTGCTCGAAAAGTTCGAACGGGGCAATCGGCCGCGTGGCCGTCAGTCCGGGGTCGGGGCGGGCCTCGGCCTCAGCCTGGTGAAGAGCTTTGTCGAATTGCACGGCGGCGACGTACACCTCACCTCTGAGCCCGATACGGGTACGGCCATTGTCTGCCGCATGCCCGCCGCGCCGCGCTCGCGGCGGCCTGATGACCGCGAAGACGACATTGAAGCGGCGTCATGACGCCGGCCGGCTCTGCCGCCCGCTCCGGCGCGCCGGGCGAGGAACGCCTCATCCCCCTGAAGGACGAGGCCGCGACACTGATGCTGGGCGCGGCCGTTGCCGCAGAACTGGTGCGTGGCGACGTGGTTGCACTGTTCGGCGATCTGGGCGCCGGGAAGACGACCTTCGCGCGCGGCGTCCTGCGCGCCCTCGGCCATGACGGTGCCGTGCCGAGCCCGACCTTCACCCTCGTGCAACACTATGAGTTGCACGGTATCTCTGTGGCGCATTTCGATCTCTACCGGCTGGGCGATGTCGGGGAACTGCACGAACTGGGGCTGGACGACGCGCGCCACGATGGCGCCGTCCTGATCGAATGGCCGGAGATCGCGGCGCACGCGTTGCCGTCCGATCGCCTCGAAGTGCACCTGGAGGATGCGGGGGGCGGACGGATCGCCCGGCTGGCTGCGTTCGTAAGCTGGGCCGGGCGGCTGGCCCGGCTTGCCGCCTGAGGCACGGATGGCGCTTCCCGCTCCCGGCCTCTACTCGATCCCGGCGCACCGGCCTTTCCTCGACGACCTCGCCGCCGCGATCCTCGATCAGGTGTCGGAGGCCGGCGACCCGCTGGCGCTCTCCCGGATCACGGTGCTTCTGCCGACACGACGCGCCTGCCGCGCGATGCAGGATGGCTTCCTGCGCCTGTCGGACGGAGCAGGGCTGATCCTGCCGCGTCTCGTGCCCATCGGAGATATAGACGAGGACGAACTGCTCCTGACCGATGCGCCTGGGTCCGATGGCGTGGCCGATGAGAATCTGCCGCCCGCGATGCCGGAGCTGCGGCGCCGACTGTTGCTTGCGGAAGAATTGCGCGCGCGGTTTGCGGACGGCGGTGCGCCGATGCCGGTGGATCAGGCGGTCGAGCTGGCCGGGGAGCTCGGTCGGCTGCTCGACCAGGTCCAGACCGAACGGCTCGATTTTTCCGCCCTCGACCGCCTGGTGCCCGACGACTACGCCGAACACTGGCAGCATACCCTGTCCTTCCTGCGGCTTCTGACCGAAACATGGCCGGAACGGCTTGCCGGGGAAGGTGCGGTCGATCCGGCGCAGCGGCGAAACCTCGTCCTGGCGGCACGGCTCGAAGCATGGCGGACACGCCCGCCCGCCGATCCAGTGATCGCGGCCGGCAGCACCGGCAGCATTCCCGCGACGGCCGACCTGCTGGCGCTGATTGCCGATCTGCCGGCCGGGTTTGTTGTGCTGCCGGGTCTGGACCGTGTGCTCGATGAGGAGGCCTGGCGCGCGCTCGACGCGACCCACCCCCAGTTCGGCCTGCACCAGTTGCTGGACCGGCTGGGCCGCACCCGCGCGGATGTCGGCGAATGGCCGTCCTCGGGAGCGCATGAGGACGGGGCCGGTCCGGCCCGGCTGCGTCTGGTCTCCGAGGCCCTGCGCCCGGCCGCGACCACCGAGAGCTGGCGGGACGAGCGCGGCACGGTCGGTGCGGACGCCCTGTCCGGCGTCACGCTGATCGAGGCGCGTGAGCCCCATGAGGAGGCCGGTGCGATCGCGCTGGCGCTGCGCGAGGTGCTGGAGGTGCCGGGCCGCACGGCGGCGCTGGTGACGCCTGACCGCGATCTGGCCCGGCGCGTTGCCGCCGCGCTCAACCGCTGGGGTGTCGCCATCGACGATAGTGCGGGAACTCCCCTGTCGGATACGCCCGCAGGCGCGTTCATGCGGGCTGTCGTCCGCATGGTGCATGACGATTTTTCGCCGGTGGCCCTGCTGTCGTCGCTGAAGCATCCGCTGGCGGCTGGGGGGATGCCGGCCGTAGCGTTTCGGACCGTTGTGCGCGCTCTGGAACGGATCGTGCTGCGCGGCCCGCGCCCGGCGCCGGGTGTTGAGGGATTGCGGGCTGCCGCGTTGCGGGCGCGCGAAAGCCAGGACAGTTCCGACCGGGAGCCGCTTGCGGAACCCGAGACCTGGGAAGCGATCTTCAAGTTGATCGACCTGCTGGATACAGCCGCCACACCGCTGGCAGAGATATGGGCGGTGCGCGAGACCGGTCTGACCACCCTGGTCGGGGGGCATGTCGCGCTTTCCGAGGCACTGGCCGCAAGCGACGGGGAGGCCGCCGCGGCGCGGCTGTGGGCAGGTGAGGACGGGGAAGCGCTCGCGGGCTTCGCCGCCGAACTGGCGACCCACGGGGCGGGGACGGGCGCGATTCCGCCGGACCGGTATGCGGCCCTGTTCGACGCCCTTCTGGCCGGGCGGGTTGTACGCCCGCGCTTCGGTGCGCATCCGCGCCTTTCGATCCTGGGGCCGCTGGAAGCGCGTCTGCAGCGTCACGATGTGATGGTGCTGGCCGGGCTGAACGAAGGCATCTGGCCGGGCGAGGCGGATGTCGATCCATGGATGAGCCGGCCCATGCGCGCGGATTTCGGGTTGCCGCCGCCCGAACGCCGGATCGGTCTCAGTGCCCATGACTTCGTACAGGGTTTCTGTGCCCGCGCGGTCGTGCTGAGCCGCTCGGAACGGGTCGAGGGCGCTCCGGCCATTCCGTCGCGATGGCTCACCCGGCTCGACGTGGCGGCAGAGGCGCTGGCCATTTCGGGTGGCGCGCAGATGCGCGCGCGTGGAGACGCCTATCTCGACTGGTGGCGCGAGCTGGAAAGCGCGGCGCTCGCCCGGCGCGTGGACACAGGTGTCGGCCAGGCGGGTGCGCGGCCTCGCCCGATACCGCCTGTCGAGGCCCGCCCGCGCAGTCTCTCGGTCACCCAGATCGAGACCTGGATGCGCGATCCCTATTCGATCTATGCGCGCGAAGTCCTGCAGCTCGAAGCATTGCCGCCGCTCGACCAAACGGTCGATGCGGCGACATATGGCACGCTGATTCACCGGATTTTCGACCGGTTCCTGCAGGCGTACCCCGAAGGCCCGTTGCCCGCCGATGCGCATGACAGGTTGCTCGAGACCGGCGAGGAGGTGCTTGGCCGGTTCCGCAGTCTTCCGGCGGTGTGGACGTTCTGGTGGCCGCGATTTACGCGGATGGCGGACTGGTTCCTCACGACCGAGACCGCGCGCCGTGCGGGCCTGGTGCACACCCATGCCGAGGTGCGCGGCCGGATGGTCATCGACACGCCGGGCAAACCCTTCGTCCTGCGCGCGCGCGCCGACCGCATCGACGAGCTGGCGGGCGGCGGTCTGGCGGTCATCGATTTCAAGACCGGCGCACCGCCGTCGAAGAAAGAGGTTGCCGCCGGGTTCGCCCCGCAGCTTCCCCTGGAGGCGGCGATGCTGGTGAGGGGCGGGTTCGAGGGCGTGCCAGCGGGCGATATCCGGGAACTGGCGTTCTGGCGGCTGTCCGGCGGGCGCGAGGCCGGCAAGGTGCACCCCGCTGCGGACGATCCGTCCGGAATTGCGCAGGAGGCCTATGACGGCCTGCGCGCGCTGGTCGAGAAGTTCGACGATCCGGCGACGCCTTACGAAGCACGTCCGCGCCCGAAACAGGCCCCGAAGTATTCCGACTACGAGCATCTGGCCCGGGTGCGCGAATGGGCGAGCTCCGGAGATGGGGAGGACGGCACATGAGCGCGCCGAACTTCAACCCCGCCCTGCTCGAACGGGTCAGCGAGCGCCAGCGCCGGGGCGCGGACGCTCATGCCAATGCCTGGGTGTCTGCTTCGGCGGGTGCGGGCAAGACCCGGGTCCTGCGCGACCGGGTGCTGCGGCTGCTGATGGCCGGGGTCGCGCCGGGCCGCATCCTCTGCCTGACCTTCACCAAGGCGGCAGCGGCGGAGATGTCGCGCCGGATCAATAACGAACTGGGGGAATGGACCGTCGCCGAGGATGGCGCGCTGATGTCGCGGCTGACGGATCTGTTCGGTGCGCCACCGGACCCCGCCGCGCTGGTGCGCGCACGCCGCCTGTTCGCCCGGGTGCTGGATGCGCCGGGCGGCATGAAAATCATGACCATCCATGCCTTCTGCCAGTCGGTGCTGCGGCGGTTCCCCCTGGAGGCGGGGGTAGCGCCGCATTTCCGTGTCATGGAAGACCGCGACGCGGCGGAGCTTCTGGAGGCGGCGCAGGCAGATGTCCTGATGGCGGCGGAGCGCGCGGACTCCGGCCTCGCCGAGGCCATGACGGAGGTCGCGGGCCGGATTCACGAGACGCGTTTTCCGGACCTGTTGGCGGAAATCACCCGGGCGCGCACGCGCTTCGCCGCGCTGTTCGACCGGCCGGGTGGCTTCGATGCCGTGATGGATCGGCTCGCGGATTTTCTGGGGGTGGCGCGCGGCACACGCGAGGCCGATCTACTGTCGGCCGCCTGCCACGATGCGGCCTTCGACGGCGCGGCGCTCAAGGCGGCCGTGGCGGCCTTGCAGGGAGGATCGGACAAGGATAGCGAACGCGCCACCGCTATCGCGTCCTGGCTAGCGCTGGATACGGCAGACCGCGCAGAGATGTTCGATGACTATTGCAGCGTGTTCCTGACCAATAAGGGTGAGATTCGCAAGACGCTGGCCACCAAGAGGGTCCTGTCGGCGGCCCCCGAAACCGAAGACACGCTCGTGACCGAAGGCTTGCGGCTGATCGAAGTCCGCGAGCAAATGCGCAAGGCCGCGCTGCTGGCGGCGAACGAGGCACTGACCCGGATCGCACAGGCGCTGCTGGCGCGCTACGCCGCACGGAAATCGGCGGCGGGACGGCTGGACTACGATGACCTGATCGCGCGCACCCGCGCGCTGCTCCAGACGGACAAGGCCCCGCCCTGGGTGTTGTTCAAGCTCGACGGCGGCATCGATCACGTCCTGATCGACGAGGCGCAAGACACGAACCCCGAACAGTGGGATGTGGTCATTGCGCTGGTGGAGGAATTCTATTCGGGCATGAGCGCGCGCGATGAGGCGACTGAAACTCTCGGTCTGCCCGAGCGCAGTGTCTTCGCTGTCGGCGACATCAAGCAGTCGATCTACAGCTTCCAAGGGGCCGACCCCCGCCGTTTCACCGAAATGCGGGATTACCTGGAAGAGCGTGCCGAGGCGGCGGGCCGGACCTGGGAGAACGTGCGGCTCGACTTCTCCTTCCGGTCCACTGCCCCGGTCCTGCAGGCCGTGGACAAGGTCTTCGAGCCCGAGGCGGCGCGTGCGGGCGTCATCGACCCTGACGACTCCGACGCCCAGCACACCCCCCTGCGCGACCGCGATGCGGGCCGTGTCGAACTCTGGCCGCCGCTGGTTGTCGAGGGGCCGGACGATCCCGAGCCGTGGAAACCGCCGGTCGATCCCGTCAGCGTGCCCGGTGCGATGGACCGGCTGGCCGAGACGATCGCCGCGCAGATCGCCCGCTGGCTGGACTCGAACGAACTACTCGAAAGCGCGGGCCGGCCCATCCGTGAGGACGACATCATGGTGCTGGTCCGCCAGCGCGGCGCGTTCGTTGAGTCGCTGGTGCGCGCGCTGAAGACCCGCAACGTCCGCGTCGCGGGCGTGGACCGGATGGTACTCACCGACCAGATCGCGGTGATGGACCTGCTGGCGCTGGGCGACTTCCTGTTGCTTCCGGAAGACGACCTGACGCTTGCAAGCCTGCTGAAATCGCCGCTCATCGGCTTCGACGAGGAACAGCTCTTCGCGCTCGCCCACGGGCGGGAGAAGACGCCGCTGTGGCACATGCTGCGCGCCCGGCAGGACGAGGACCCGGCCTTTTCTGAGGCGGCGGAGTTCCTGTCCGGTCTTCTGGCGCGTGTTGACTATGAACGGCCCTACGAGCTGTTCGCCGGAGTGCTGTCGCGCGGCGGCCGCGAGCGGATGCTGGCGCGGCTCGGTCCCGACGCGGCGGATGCCATCGACGAGTTCCTGTCGCTCGCCCTGGCGTTCGAGCGTTCGCATCCCCCGGTGATGCAGGCCTTCCTGCACTGGGTCGCGGCGGGCCAGTCAGAGGTCAAGCGCGACCTGGACCAGACCGGCGGCGCGGTGCGGGTGATGACCGTTCACGGCGCGAAGGGACTGGAAGCCCCCATCGTCTTCCTGCCCGACACGACGCGCCTGCCGCGCCACCTGCCGAATATCCTCTGGTATGAGGATGGCGAACTGCCGTTCTTTATCTGGCTGCCGCGGGTCGAGGACGGGGATGCGGCGACGCTCGGATTGCGCGAGGCCGTGCGCACGCGGCGTGACGAAGAATACCGCCGCCTGCTCTATGTGGCGATGACCCGGGCCGAGGAACGGTTGTACGTCTGCGGCTGGGACGCGCCGCAGGAGACGTCCTGGTACGCGATGGTCGCCGCCGCCATGAACGAGGTGGCGCGGCCGGAGGAGTCCGCTTTCCTGGCGGATCGCGGCTATGGGGACGCGCAGGCCATGGTGCTGGATGCGGGCCAGCGCGCGCCGGTGCCGGAGGCCGCAACCGGCGCCGCGTCCGAGATTCCGCCTCCGCCCGCATGGATAGCGCAGCCCGCACCGGCCGAACCCCATCCGCCGCGCCCGCTCGCGCCGTCCGACCCCGGAACGCCGCCGCCGGTCCGCACACCCATCGACCGCGCCGGGGATGAGAGGCGGTTCGTGCGCGGCAACGTGCTGCACCGCCTGCTGCAATGGCTGCCGGAACTCGATCCCGCACTGCGCCGCGCGGCAGCGGAACGCTATGTCGCGCGATCCGTGCTGCTGCTGGATGACGAGGCGCGCGCCACCGTCGTCGATGAGGTGATGGCGGTTCTTGAATCCCCGGATTTCGCGCATCTCTTCGCGCCCGGCAGCCTGGCGGAGGTCGCGGTGACCGGCACGGCCGCGCGCGGCGACGGCGCGGTGCATGTCATCTCCGGCCAGATCGACCGGCTGGTGGCCGGGCCGGACGCCATATCCATCGTGGACTACAAATCCAACCGCCCGCCGCCCGACATGCCGGAAGAGGTGGCCCCGGTCTATCTGCGCCAGCTTGCCGCCTACCGCCATATCGTGCGGGACGCGTGGCCGGGCCTGGCGGTGCGGGCCTATCTGCTCTGGACCGACGGGCCGCGCCTGATGGCGATCCCGGACAATCTGCTCGATGCGCATGATCCGGCGGAAAACATGCGCGTGTGAACGCTATTCACAGGTCCAATTTCTTGACGCGAACCGGAACCAAACTTACGTTCGATGGGAACGAATCAGGCGGGCGCGTCGCGCGCTCCCGAACGACAACGAAAAGAGGCCCCGCATGCCGTCCAAGGCAATCACCGACGATTCCTTCGAAGCCGATGTGCTTCAGTCCGACAAGCCCGTGCTGGTCGATTTCTGGGCAGAGTGGTGCGGCCCGTGCAAGCAGATCGGCCCGACCCTCGAGGAACTGGCCGACGACAAGGGCGGCGACATCGTCGTCGCGAAGCTGAACATCGACGACAATCCGATGACCCCTTCGAAGTACGGCGTGCGCGGCATCCCGACGCTGCTGCTCTTCAAGGACGGCCAGGTTGCCTCGATGAAGGTCGGCTCGCTCCCCAAGAGCCAGATTTACGACTGGGTCGATTCGGTCCTCTAGGACGGCGCTCCCGAATGAACAAGCCCCGCCTGGTGCGGGGCTTTTTCATGTCTGCGGGCTGCCGGGACAGTCAGCCCGCGGCGCGGCTGGCGGCAATCCGGTCCATGATCTCGCGGCCGCTCTCGTCATACATGAAGGACAGCAGCACATAGCGGCTGCCCCTGGTGACGTCGGTCGCCTCATGCAAAAGGTCGCAGGAGAAGATCGCCGCCTCGCCCGTGCGCGGGCGGTAGCTTGCCATGTTGTATTCGGGAAAGCGCAACTCGCCGCCTTCGTGGTCCTCGGCGTTGAGGTTGAGGGTCATGGCGAAGCGCCGGTGCGCAGTGCCCGCCGAGGTGTTGTCGCGGTGGGGGCGGAAGAAACCGCCCGGATCGGCGTCGTAGCGCACGATCTTGAACTCCTCGACATAGCGGATATTGCAGTGGAACGCCCGCCGGATCTCGGGCAGCACCCGGCGCTCCAGGCGGCTGCCGATGGCTTTCCTGCAGGTCCTTGTCCTCAACGTGGTGGTCGCGCCGGCGCTTGTTCTCGCCGGAGGTGTCGTGGACCATTTTGCCCTCGCTCATACGCAGTGTGCCGGACGGCTCGTTGCCGCGCGTCTCGAACTGCTCGATCAGCCACTTGCAGAAGTCGGGCGAGAAAACATCGGGCAGAATCAGGATCGGCGGGTGATAGGGCGCCGCGAAGGCCGAAGGTGTATCCATGGCCGCGATGATCTCCGCCGCGCGGTCGGCGATGGGTGTGTCGCCGGGCCGGAGCACATGCTGGATGCGTTGGTCGGGGCTGCTGACGAAGCCGACCAGCTTGCCGCGCGCGCCGAAGCGCGAGGCGGTCTTCTTGTCGGCGTCAGACAGTACGAAGAAATCGGGCTTGTGGGTGTTCGCGAGTTTCTGGACCAGTGGCTCCGGGTCAGCGCAGATCGCAAACAGATGCGCGCCCGCCGCCACCATTCGCGGCGCGGCGGCAACCATCGCCTGGAACTCGGCCATCGCGCCGGGGTCCTTCTGTGTCGGGAACAGCAGCACGAAGACCGGCCCGCCCCTGGACTTGTCCGCCAGGTTGATGACCACGCCGCGCTGGTCCGGCAGGAAGAAGTTCGGGATTCGATCGCCGGTCTCGATAAGGTCGCTGAGTTCGGGTGTCGCCATCCTCATGCCTCGGGGGTCATGCCTCAGTGGGCACAGTAATGCCCGCCAGCGGCATGGTCCAACCATTGCGCGGCACCGCCCGTGTTCGCTCTGATCGCCTCGGCGAGCAGCAGGTGCGACCCGGCGATCAGCACGCGCGACGGCTCCGGCTGCCGGGCTGCGATGGCGGTCAGCGCGTCGGGGATACCGGCGGCGGTGTACGCATCGTGTCCCGCCGCGCGGGCTGCCGCCTCCATCTCCTCGACCGGGCGGGCGCGGGCTTCTCCGGCCAGCGGCACGGCGGTGGCGCTGACGGCCAGCCCGGCGAAGGGGGCGAGGAAACCGGCGAGATCCTTGTCGGCCAGCACGGAGAAAACAAGATGCAGCGGGCGCGGGTCACGCTGCGCCAGCTTGCGGAAGGTCTCGGCAACCGCCTCAGCGCCCATCGGGTTGTGGGCCGCGTCGAGCCACAACTCCCACCCCTTCGGCAGCAGGGCCGGCAGCGGGCCGCGCTGGACCCATTCCATCCGGCCCGGCCATGTCACGTTGCGGATGCCGATGGAGATGGCGTCCCGGGTCATGCCGGGGAAATCGCAGACCTCCAGGCAGGCGACGGCGGTGGCGGCATTGTCGAGCTGGTGGCGCCCCATAAGGCCCGGCGGCGGCAGCGGCCAGACCAGGTCGCTGCGCCGGTAATTCGCGTTGCCGTCCGGGCCCGGCTCGATATGCCATTCGAAACCTGCCCGGTAGAGGGGCGCGCCGATTTCGTGCGCGGCGCGGGCGATCGTCTCCATCGCTTCCGCGTCCTGCGGCCCGACGATCGACGGCGTGTCCTTCTTCTGGATCGCGGCCTTTTCCCCCGCGATGGCGGTGAGCGTGTTGCCGAGGAAGGCCATGTGGTCGAACCCGACCCGGGTGATGATCGTCGCCGCCGGGTGCGCGACCACATTGGTGGCGTCGAAGCGACCGCCCAGCCCGGTCTCCAGGATCGCCACGTCGGCCGGCGTGCGCGCCATCGCGACAAGGGCGGCGGCGGTGGTCATTTCAAACTCGGTGATCGGTTTGCCGGCGTTTATGCGCTCGATTTCCTCGAACAGTCCGA
>Ga0255766_10005846_pt1 | contig 10134 bp, 8 predicted proteins | sample 071ome_23_FD_179966 | JGI IMG/M metagenome (GOLD analysis project Ga0255766, IMG submission 179966) | Coastal salt marsh microbial communities from the Groves Creek Marsh, Skidaway Island, Georgia - 071403BT metaG (version 2) | ecosystem: Environmental > Aquatic > Marine > Intertidal zone > Salt... | reverse complement strand
TAGCGCTCCAGATGCAAGTGGTGACCATGTAGTAGTACCCATGCCAAAATCTTTATACAAAGCATCATATTCAATTTCAAATCTTTCCTTATCGAGTAAGTTATATTGAGGCTGCTCCATTGAAGGCGGTATTAAATTATTCTCATGCGCAAAAATATAAGCCTCTCTTATTTCTGATTCACTCCATTCAGAAGTTCCCCAATAAAGCACCTTTCCTTGAGTTATGAGATTATGCATTGCCCAAACTGTTTCGCTTATTGGAGTTTCTGGATCGGGTCTATGACAGAAATAAAGATCTAAATAGTCAACCTGCAATCTTTGTAATGCTTGATGACATGCTTCAGTTATATGTTTTCTGCTAAGACCCATTTGAGTAGGTGAAGGATTATCTTTAGACCCAAAAAAAACTTTAGATGAAATACAGTATGAATCTCTTGGAGCGTCTAAAGCCTTTAGAGCTTTACCCATAACGATTTCAGATTTGCCCCTTTCGTAGCCTTCTGCGTTATCAAAAAAATTAATACCCGCATCAAGACAGATTCCAAACATTTCTTCCGCAGAATTATGATCAACTTGTTTATTAAAAGTGACCCAGGAACCGAATGATAATTCTGATAGTTTTAAACCAGACTTTCCAAGATTTCTATATTTCATTACTTGATTATAGGCGATATTTTATCAATCAAGTCTCTCAATTCAGGTTTATTTTTTTTAATCTCTTCAATGCTCAGTCCATCAAGTTCATGTGGAAAAACTAACCATTGATCAGTTTCATGCAGAAAAAAGTCAGGTTCTCTATTAGTTTTGTTTTTTGAAGGCTTGAAATATGGGGTTGCCACCTTGATCTCAGGAGTATTTTTTTTACATGCAGTCTTTAGATCATTTATTATTTGTTGAACTGATATGCCAGTATCATGAACATCATCAACTATAAGAAGAGAATCTTCTGATTCTAATTGCCTAATAACGTAATTTAATCCGTATACCTGAACATTATCTTTTCTTTGATTGATTCCAGAATAATATGATGTTCGAATTGCTATATGGTCTGAAGATACGCCTAAAACCTCTAAAAATTCTTGAACTGCAATACCTATTGGTGCGCCACCTCTCCATACACCAACGATGTAATTTGGACGAAAACCACTTTCAAAAACTTTCCATGCTAATTCATAGGAATCTTTTAATAGCTGATCTGCCTTAATAAAAGTCTTTTCCATGATTAGATGCTATATGAGTATGTGCCTTATAACAACACATACTCATATAATTAATATTGTTTAATAATTTTTTCTTATTCTAAAAATTAACTGTCTTGGTGGTATCAATTCAATACCTGTACCTGCAACACCAAAAACATCTGTCATTGCGGAGTTAACACCATCTTCATCAGCTGCATTTAAAATCATAAAATCAACTCCAGTATCCTCATTAATTTCTAAGCTAGTTGTTAAATTAACAATAGTATATGAATCAACTGTATCAACAAATGGATTATTAAAAACACGTTGTTGGAAATCACCTCTATGAACAACCTCTAAAGTTGATCTCAAAGGTATTCCAGATTTTGTTTCTCCATCGTATTTAATGCCAAAATTAGATGTAAACTCAGGACTTTTAGCAAGCTGATTGCCAGCAATATTTTCTCTTTGCGCATATCTCTCAGGCTCTTCACCAAAGAAATATAACTCTGATTTAATATTATCTAAAGCCTCATAATCTGATGTTATTTCTGTATCAAGAAATGAAACCCTTAAATCCATTGATAAAGAGTCAGACAAAATACCTATTAATTCTAACTCTAATCCACTCATTTCAGACTCTGGTATATTAGCTACACCTCCTCTATAAACATCTGGATCAGTTGATTGGAATTGTAAATTTTTATAATCATAGGCAAATGCAGAAACATTGGCTCTCATTTTGCCATCTAGAAAATCTGTCTTTAAACCAACTTCGAGTGCATCTATTATTTCACTTTCAAATAAAGGAAATATAAGCTGAGGAGCTGGTTGAGCGCCAAAATTTTGTTCATCATCCTCAGGCCATCCAAATGTCAAGTTACTACCACCTGGCTTAAATCCTCTTGTGTATGAGGCATAAACCATAGTGCTATCGTCTAAATCATGTTCTATAGCAAATTTACCAGTTGTCTCATCAATATCGTCTTCAATTAAATATTTTTGAAGTCCAAAAAAGTTTGTAACATCACTTGAAAATGAATCTTCTGTATATCTAAGTCCAAAAATATACCTTAAGTCTTCTTTAGCATTATAAGTTGCTTGACCATAGATGGATAATGATTCTCTTGACGGATAAGCTTCGGAAACAAAACCAAGCTCAGCATCATATGCAGCAAAGCATGGGCCTGCAAAAGGTTCAGTTGCACAAATTGGAGCATGTGTATATGGTGTAAAAGCTCCATCCATAAGACTTATTTGCTTAATATTATTTACATCTTTTACCTCATATATGGCATTAGCAATTTTGTGATCAAAATATAATGCGCCAATAATCCAATCTACATTACCATTAATTGGCTCGTTTGAAATAAGATTAAACTCTAAAGTTTTTGTATCGACAATTGAGGTCTCAGGCCTATATTCTGCTGCAATATATGGCACACCCTCCAAAGGACCTGAGGCATGAATATCACCAAAATTATGTCTGTCATTATCACGACTTACATATATATCATCCTCTTGGATGCTTGCTAAAATTTTAAGATCGGCAAAACCTAGCTCAATATCAAGAATACCAGCAATGATTTCTGATGATAATTTATACACAGAGTCTGAGTCTTGGGCCAGTCTTCTTGGGTTTGGTGTTGTATCATCAAGACCTTTCATGGCAGCTCCATTATTATCTGCTTCAAAGTATTGACCAAAAACTCTTAAAGTTGTTGTTTCTGATAAGTCAACAAACCAATCCGATCTAAAACTGTAATGATCAGCATCATCTAAGTCCTGTCCATTAACAATATTTTTACTAAAACCATTTCTATCGGTTGAGACTAACGACATTCTTGTTGCAACTTTTTCTGATAAAGGAATATTTACTGCTCCTCTCATTTTTATGAAACCGTAATTTCCCAGTGAAACATCTGCTTTTCCCTTTACCTCATCAAAACTCGGTTTCTGACTTATAACATTAATTGTGCCACCAGTTGAGTTTTGACCAAATAAGGTTCCTTGGGGACCCCTCAAAACCTCTATTCTTTCTAAGTCAATAAAATCAGTTCTTAGGGAAAATTTAGAAGCAATAAACACTCCATCCATATGAAGGGCTACTGAAGGTGCTGCTATAGCATTTTGATTTGTTTCATCTCCAACACCTCTAATGGAAATAATAGTTTTATAGCCTTCATTTTTAGCAACTGTTACACCTGGTGCAATTGCACTTAGGCCGACAAAATCAGTTATATTTTTTATTTCTAGCTCTTCTTCAGTTAAAGCTGTAACAGATTGTGATATATCTTGAAGACTTTCACTTCTTTTCTCAGCTGTAACCAAAACCTCTTCAATAACATTGTTATTTTGTGCATTTGCACTAAATGTAAGCATAAATACTGCAGAGAAATACATTAATGTATTTAATTTGGTTGTTTTCATTGGTTATCCCCTTTGTGCTTATGTGTTTCAAAGTCACTGCAGCACATATTTGTTTATATATATATGTATTTGAAAGCAATTTATATGCCAAAATAACATTATAAAAAAGCAAACAAATAAAGTAATCGCGCATTATAAATTGTAGAATGAATAAGTAAATTATATTCCATTAAAATCATGACAAAATTACTAGAAAAGACCTTTGAGCTTAAATCAAATGGCACATCAATTAAGCAGGAATTTATAGCAGGTATAACAACTTTTATAACCATGGCTTACATAATTTTTGTTAATCCACAAATGATGGCCGCAAGTGGCATGGACCTTGGCGCTAGTTTTGTTGGTACATGTTTAGCAGCAGCTATTGCCTGCTTTGCAATGGGTTTTTATTCAAATTGGCCAGTTGGTTTGGCTCCTGGAATGGGATTAAATGCATTTTTTACCTATACAGTAGTTGGCGAAATGGGATATAGCTGGGAAGTTGCTTTAGGAGCTGTATTTTTAGCAGGTATATTATTTGTAATAATCAGCGTGACTCCGCTAAGACAGTGGATGTTAAATAGCATTCCTATGAATCTAAGAATTGCTATGGGTGCAGGTGTTGGCTTGTTTGTAGGTTTTATTGGCTTAAAGACTGGGGGCATTATTATTCAAAATGATGCAACATTTTTAAGTCTAGGAAATTTTGCTAATTCTGAAACTCTTCTTGCAGCATTAGGCTTTTTAATAATCTCAATTCTCGCAATAAGAAAAGTTACAGGAGCAATTATTATTGGAGTTCTCTCAGTTACTTTAATTGGATTAATCTTTGGTTTAGTTCAGTTCAATGGAATTGTGTCTGCGCCACCAAAACTTTCTCCAATATTATTAAAGCTAGACATATTGGGTGCATTGGATATTGCTATGATTAGTGTAATCATATCTTTTCTTTTCGTTAATTTATTTGATACAGCTGGTACTTTATTAGGAGTGGCATCAAGAGCAAACCTCATTGAAGACTCTGGAAAAATTACTAATTTAGATAAAGCGCTCAAAGCAGATAGTAGTGCAAGTGTTGCTGGATCATTTCTTGGTTGCTCTCCTGTTACTAGTTATGTGGAAAGCTCAGCAGGTGTTGAAGCAGGAGGAAGGACAGGTCTTACAGCCATTACAATTGGTCTTTTCTTTATAGTTGCAATATTCTTCTCTCCATTAGCATCCATGGTTCCGGCCTATGCTACAGCTGGAGCCCTGATATATGTAGCAATCTTAATGTTAGGTGGAATGGAAAAGCTTGACTGGTCTGATAATACAGAACTTTTACCTGCTCTAATAATGATCATTATGATTCCTTTGACTTTTTCAATTGCTAATGGAATTGCACTTGGTTTTATTGCATATGTAGCATTAAAAGTTTCTTCAGGAAAGATAGGTGATGTTTCTTCAGGCGCCTGGTTTTTAGCTTTAATATTTTTAGCTAAGTTTGCCTTTCTAAGTTAAAGATTAATTAGAGTTAGCAAGCTCTAGATTTCTTTTTTCTGCTGCGGCCCAATCTCTAGGAAGAACTTTTGCAACTATTAAAAAACTAATTACTGATGGTATAAAAACACATGAAGTGATGGTCATCGAATACCTCATTGATTCAAGATCATTTTCAGCAGGATAAAAATCCATAAGCCAACCAGCAAATGTTGGGCCGCCACCCAATGCTATCATGTTTAAAATAAAGAAAAATAGTGCGGTGGACATTGCTCGCATATTTATAGGTGCTAATGTTTGCGCAATAGCAAAACTTGGTCCTAAATAAATTCCAATGAGCAATAAAAATAAAGTCGCATATATTAAGTGGGCTTCAACTGATGTTGCCCACCAAGATAAAATGCCGATTGGTAAACATAAGGCTATTGCAATAGCAGGAAGCCAACCATAAGCTCGAACATCTTTTTTACCCCATTTATCTGCAAGCCTTGCACCAAAAAACGCACCACCAGCATAAGTGATGCCATTCATGACACCAAGAATAATTATCAATGTTTGAAAGTCAAAAGTTGGATCTAAACTTACTAAAAATTTTGTTTGAAATGCAGATTTTGCATACGAAACAAAAGAACCAAAAGCAATACCAAAACACATTGCCCACCAGGCTGGAATTTTTAATAAAGATTTTAACGAATCTATGAATGGAGGTTTTTTCAACACTACTTCTTCTTCGAATTCCATTGCACCTCTGACTGGCTCTTTTAAAACTAGCTTTACAATTACAGCTAAACCTATTCCTGTAAGACCTAAAAAGATAAAAGTTCCTCTCCAATCAACATCTCCAGAAGATCCCATTAGGGCTGCAGTAGCAAAATAAGCAGCCATAATACCAAAAGGTATGCCCATGGAATAAACACCTAAAGCACTTGCCCTTTCTTCTTTAGGATACATATCAGAAATAATAGAATGTGATGGAGGACTTCCACCTGCCTCGCCCACTCCTACACCCATTCGTGCCAAACCAATCTGAATAAAATTATTTGCTAAACCAGTAAGCGCAGTAAATCCGCTCCAAGTTGCTAAAGCTATAGACAAGATATTTACTCTATTAAACCTATCAGCCAGCCAAGCAATTGGTATTGCAACAAATGTATAAAAAACAGCAAAAGCTAAACCAATAAGCAAGCCCAATTGGGTGTTAGTTAAGCCTAAGTCCTCTTGAATAAAAGGAGCCAAAATACCCATTATTTGTCTATCGATAAAATTAAACCCATAGACAATAGTTAATAAAACTAAGACAAAAGTTCTGTAGCTCTTGCTACTATAATCTCTCCCCATAACTTATTCTAACAGCTTACTTATGCGGATTGACTAAATATTTTTCTCCTGTTGCTTGTTTCGCATATGCTCTTATTATTTCTGGATCTAGCATTTCCTCAAATGAAATTTCTTTAGCATATGAGCTAGCAAAAGTTGTTTTAATTTCTTTAGCAACTCTTTGCCTCATTTCCTGAAATCTCTCCATTCCAATTTTCCCTATCATTGGTGTTAAGAGCCAGCCACCAAGACCCCATGACAACCCAAAAGCTCTTTTAAGAATAGTTGGTGATTGATCTAAACCGCCATAAATATAAACCTGTTTATATGTATCTGATCCGTACCTGCTGTATTCTGTGGCATTTTTATTAGCAGCAATTTCCATTGCAGCTAGAATTTGACCTGGAAGTTCTCCGTTGTTACCTCCTCCAGTTGCATCAAATCCAAGAGTAGCCCCAGTTTCAACAAGTGCAGTCACTAAATCATCCATAAAAGAATCATCACTTGTATTGCAAACATATTCAGCCCCAAGAGATTTTAATAAATCAACTTGCTCTTGTTTTCTTACTATATTTACTAATGGTATCCCGTCGCTTTTACAAATTTTTACAAGCATTTGCCCTAAATTTGATGCAGCGGCAGTATGAACTAAAGCGGTATGATTTTCCATTTTCATAGTTTCAACAAATGCTAAAGCAGTAAGGGGGTTAACAAAAGATGATGCAGCCTCTGCTGGTGTTGTACCATCCTCCATTACAAGACAAGCTGCTGCTGGCACACATCTATATTGAGAATACATATCTCCACCTGCTAATCCAACAGTTTTACCAATAAGATCTTTTACATTAATCCCTGCATCAACAATAACACCAGCACCTTCATTACCAACGGGCATGGATTTATCAAGCCTAGGCTTTAAAGAACCCATAAGCGCAGGATGCACTGGCATTGTTGCAACAGTTTCATCACCAGAGCCAGTTGTATTAATATTTTGGACATCAGCTGCAAAACTTAATAAAAGACCAAGATCTGATGGATTGATTGGGGATGCTTGTACCTCTATAAGAACCTCATCATCTCCCGGTACTGGTTTTTCTACTTTTGCAATAGAGAGCTCTATATTCCCATCACTTGTTGCTTTTGATCTTATTTGTTTTGAAAATTCTTCTAACATAATTTTTCCCCTTTTTTTAATTGAATTCTTATTTACGAAACAATATAGACTAAAGAATGATAATAGCAAGTAGACACAATAATCATACTAGTGTATAAAATCATACTATGAATAAAGTTGACTGCCCTATAACAAATTCACTTAAACTTATTGGTGGAAAGTGGAAAATTGCTATTACATATAACCTAAGAAAAAGCCCGTTAAGATTTGGGGAATTAAAGAGAGCTCTTTCACCAATTACTCAACAAATGCTTACAAAACAATTGCGTGAAATGGAGAGAGATCAGCTCATTAAAAGAAAAGTATACGAAGTAGTGCCTCCTAAAGTTGAATATTCCTTAACTGAGTTTGGTTTGTCCTTAGGGCCAATACTAGACTCTTGGTGTAAATGGGGAAATGATAATCAGCAAACAATGCAAAAAATATTTGCTAAACAAGCAAGCTAATTAGCAGCTATTACCAAAGTTCCAGCCCAACTATCATTGACATTAGCTCTCCAGCTAGAAACCTGCTTAAAACCTGCTGCTTTAAACATTTCAACCCATTCATGTTCACTAATAAGATGCATTTTTGTCCCAACATCAGTATCCCATGAATGAGAGTCTTGGTTTTCAAAATACCTATCAATACCAACAATTAATCTACCATTTTCAGCAAGCCAAAATTTAGCAATTTTTTCTAATAAATCAGCTGGTTTATCAATATAGTAAAGAACTTCCATAGAGTGAATGACATCAAACTTCTGTTGAAGCTCTATTTCCTCTAAATCTCCAGCAAGATATTTACAATTATCATTAAATGCTTTGGCATTAGTTATCATATTAATTGAGCCGTCAATGCCAACAGCTTTATTGCATAATTTCTCTTTAAGCATTTTTCTAACCACCCATCCATTACCACATCCAAGATCTAAAAAAGAGAATTCATTCCCTATTTCATTTCTTTCTTTGGTAATAAAATTAAGCATCTCCTCTACTGGATTAGCATGATTCTTTTCCATGCCCTTATCCTTTCCGTTAAGAGCCCATTCGCTAAATACTTCTATTGGTTTTTTCATATTATTTTTTATTTAATGAATTATAAATAGGATATACAAAAAATCATGTTTTATTGATATGTTTATTAAGTTATAGTTTCTCAAAACCTAAGCTCATGATTATTATTCTCCATGAAAATAAAGAATGGATTCAACCATTTGAAGACGCATTAAAATCTATAAATGCTGATTTTGAATTTTGGTATATACCGGAACTAGATATTGATTTTAATAAGGCGCCTCAAGATGCAATTTACTATAACCGTATGAGTGCGTCATCCCATACAAGGGGTCACAGGTATGATCCTGAAATAACAATAGCAATCCTAGAATGGTTAAAAAGACATGATCAAATAATAATTAATGGTCCAAGAGCTTTGGACTTAGAAATAAGCAAGCTTAGACAGTATCAGGAACTTGAAAAATTTAATATTAGAACACCCTTGACATTTGCCTCAACAAAAACAAAAAGTCTTTTGGCTAATGCTAATAAATTAGGCTTTCCATTAATTTCAAAACACAATAGAGCTGGTAAAGGCCTTGGTGTGTATAAATTTAATAACTATAAAGAGTTAAATGATTTTTATAATAGCCCTAGTTTTGAAAGCTCGGTTGATGGCATCAACCTAATACAGTCTTATATTGATGCGCCAGAGCCCTTTATTACTAGAATGGAGTTTATTGGTGGTAAATTTTTCTATGCTGTAAAAGTTGATACCTCTGAAGGCTTTGAATTATGTCCTGCAGATAACTGCGAAATTAATACAAATTGCCCTACCTCAGAAATACAAAAATTTGAAATTATTAATAATTTTGATATGCCAAATATTAAAAATTATGAAGATTTCTTAAGCGCGAATGATATTGGTATTTCAGGTATTGAGTTTATTCTTGATAAATACGGTAATGCTTGGACGTATGACGTAAATGTTAATACAAACTATAACTCTTCTGCAGAATTAAATGCTGGCAAGTTTGCTTATAAAGAAATAGCTACTTATCTGTCTACATTATCAAAAAAATTATAAAAATTTTTTTTAATAGGAAGTTGAATACTGATCAGATTTTTTAGGCTCATGAATTTGGCTTGCCAGTATTACTGCAACAAGCGCTATACATCCCATAATATTAAAAGCTAAAAAATAAGTATCTTGAAAACCTATTAGAATGCTTGTTACTAATACTCCTATTGGTTGAAGCGGAGAAACAATTGGAGATGCTATGCCTCTGGCTTTTCCAAGATTATGAGCTCCAAAAGTTCTTAAGTAACACGCTGTCATTAATGGTGTTGCTGCACCAAAACCCAAACCAAATATGAATGCACTTAAAAGAAAAATACTTGGTTCATTGAAATAAGTAATACCAAAGATTCCAATTGCCTGAAGGAACATTGCCATCATTGAAGGATAGGAAGCTTTCATTATATCCATGAGATAACCGAATAATATTTTTCCTAAGACCCCTCCAAAAGCAGCTAAAGAGTATGCAAAAACATATTGCTTAACTGGCAAACCAAGAAGATACCAGGTTTCTTCTAG
>Ga0255766_10005841_pt1 | contig 10141 bp, 10 predicted proteins | sample 071ome_23_FD_179966 | JGI IMG/M metagenome (GOLD analysis project Ga0255766, IMG submission 179966) | Coastal salt marsh microbial communities from the Groves Creek Marsh, Skidaway Island, Georgia - 071403BT metaG (version 2) | ecosystem: Environmental > Aquatic > Marine > Intertidal zone >... | reverse complement strand
CTGTTGAGCAGGCGAGATTGTCAGTTTCAAAGCCCGACCGTGGGATACTGACAACAAGTGTCCGCTTGTGGAACCAGCAAGCAGTTGATGTGCTTAAGATGACGACCCACGCTTTTGTGCGCGTGCGTCAGTATGACGAGTAGACGTTTCGACTCAAAGTTGAGCGAATGATTAGGCTACGCGCTACTTGACCGCAGTCGCTTCGATTTCCACCAGTGCCGCGTCTTCTATCAGGGCTGAAACTTCCACCACAGACATTGCGGGGAAGTTTTTGCCCATGACTTCCCGATAAGTGCGGCCCACCGCGCCAAGGTCTGCCAGGTAATGTTGCCGGTCTGTAACATACCAAGTCATTCGGGTGACGTGCTCGGGTCCAGCCCCGGCACTTTCTAGAACGGCAACGACATTTTCCAGGGCCTGTCGGAATTGGCCGAGGAAGTCATGGTGCTCAAAGATCTCGTCTTTATTCCAGCCAATCTGGCCTCCGCAAAAGATCATAGAACCGCCCTCGGCGATGACACCATTGGCGTAACCCTTTGGGCGTTTCCAGCCTTCAGGCAGCAGGGTATTGTGCATTCCGAGTTCCCGGTTTGTAATGACGGTTAGCGCATTATATTTTATACTTAAAATATTAACTAGATGGCGAAAACATGGCGTAACAGGGGCCCAACCGCTACAAAGGGGTTTGAGGCTGGCCAACAATCAGGAGAAGATAGATGACAAATGCGGTGTTGATGGATTTGGCCGTGGGGCTGGCCAGCGGTGCGGTCAAGGTGGTGGACCTGAGTGTGACTCTATCACCCCATACGCCCATTCTGGAGTTGCCTGAAGAATTCGGTTGGGGCAAGTCCTGGCCGTTTTCGAAAGAGGAGATCTCTCGTTACGACGACCGTGGACCTGCCTGGTATTGGAACAATATCAAGTGTGGTGAGCACACCGGCACACATTTCGACGCGCCAGTGCATTGGGTAACGGGTCAGGATCTGCCCGACAACGCGACCGATACGCTACCGCCAGAGCGGTTTATCGGCCCGGCAGTGGTTATCGATGCGGTCGCCGAGGCGGAGAGCGACCCCGATTTTCTTATGTCGCTCGATTTTTTGAAGTCTTGGGAGTCGGAAAACGGAAAAATTCCTGACGGCGCCTGGGTGCTATACCGCACAGATTGGTCTAAAAAAACCTCTAAAGAGGCCTACCTCAATAAAAATGAGACCGGCGGTCATACACCAGGCTGGGACCCAGAAACGGTCGCTTTCTTGGCCCAAGAGCGGAACATCATTGGAGTGGGGGTCGAGACTGTGGGTACCGACGCAGGGCAGGCGGCGGGGCAGGATCCCATGTTCCCCTGTCATAATCTGATGCACGGAGCCAACAAGTGTGGCCTTGCAAGCCTGCGCAATCTCGATCAGCTCCCCACTACCGGTGCCATTCTCATCGCCGCACCGTTAAAAATTGAGCAGGGGTCGGGTAGTCCGTGCCGCGTGATCGCGCTGGTTCCGCAGGACTAATGCAGGACTCATCCGTTGGCTGAACGATCCTTCACTGAGGAAGTCAAAAAGCTCCGCGCCAGGGAGGGGGATGTGTTCAAGGGTGAGGGTATTCTCGCGATCACCAAGGCACTGCTCCAATCCGGCGTTTCCTATGTGGGCGGGTATCAGGGTTCTCCGATCTCGCACTTGATGGACGTGCTCAACGATGCCCAGGACATCCTCGGTGATTTAGGGGTCCACTTCGAGGCCAGCGGCTCTGAAGCCACTGCGGCTGCGATGTTGTCTGCCTCCATCAACTATCCGCTCCGTGGCGCCGTGACCTGGAAGTCGACGGTGGGTACCAACGTTGCCTCTGATGCGTTATCGAATCTTGCCTCTTCCGGAGTGACCGGCGGTGCCATGGTGATCGTTGGAGAGGATTACGGCGAGGGATCGAGCATTATGCAGGAGCGGAGTTATGCGTTTGCGATGAAAGCGCAGATGTGGCTGCTGGACCCGCGACCGAATCTGCCCAGCATCGTTGACATGGTGGAAAAAGGCTTTGAGCTCTCGGAGGCATCCAACACGCCAATTTTCTTCATGATGCGCATCCGCGGTTGTCACGTAACGGGCGAGTTTGTCGCCCGGGATAACGTGGCCCCCGATTATCATAGTAAGGCGCCGGTAACGCCGAACCGCGAGCCTGAGAAGATTATCTTGCCGCCGTTTGTGTACGCGCAGGAGCGTGAAAAGATCGCTCAGAGGCTACCCGCAGCACTTCGCTTCATCGAGGACAATGCGCTCAATGAAGTTTTTCCTGGACGATACGATTCAGTCGGCATTATCACCTGTGGCGGCTCATACAACACGGTGATCCGCGCCCTGCAGCGGCAGGGGCTGGCCAATGTGTATGGCGAAACCGATATCCCCATTTACTGCCTTAATGTCGCTTACCCATTGATTCCCAATGAGCTGGTGCAGTTTTGTGCCAATAAAGAGCAGGTGCTTGTGCTCGAAGAAGGGCAACCCGAGTACATAGAGCAGGGAATCCAGACCATACTTCGACGGCAGGACGTGCAAACCCGTGTTTTTGGCAAGGACATCATGCCCATGGCGGGGGAGTACACGGGGCAAGTGATGCTGGAGGGTATCACCCGATTTATTCTGGCGGCATCACGACAAGACATACCCTTGAAGCTCTCGCTCGATGCAGTGTTGGGCACAGAGACGCCGTTGTCAGAAGAGGACATCAGTCGACTCATGGCTGAATTGCCGCCTCGACCCGCGGGGTTGTGTACCGGATGCCCTGAGCGCCCGCTGTTTTCTGCCATCAAGCAGTTGCAGGAAGAAATGGGTCAGTTTCACATTTCGTCTGATATTGGCTGTCATTCTTTTGCCACAGCTGCACCCTTTAATCTGGGCAACACCATCATGGGTTATGGCCTCTCTCTGGCCAGTTCGTCCGGCATGCGCCACGCGCTGCCACACAAGGCTATTAGCATTATGGGGGACGGCGGTTTTTGGCATAACGGTCTGACCAGCGGCGTTACCAGTGCGGTATTCAACGAGCATGACGGCCTGTTGATTGTGATCGACAACGGCTACTCCGCTGCAACCGGTGGCCAGGACATCCCCTCCCTGGTGGAGCCCAATCTGATTGCGACTACTCTGGATGCGACGCAACCCAAACGTGAAAGCTGGCAGACGATTGAGGATGCGTGTCGTGGTGCCGGCGTAAAATGGATCCGTACAGTCAGCACCTACAACATTGCTGCGATGAAGGAGACGTTGCGCTCAGCCCTGACGAGCGATGCTCCCGGGCTCAAGGTCGTGGTCGCAGAAGGCGAATGCATGCTGAATCGTCAGCGCCGGGTCAAGCCGATGATCCGGCAGGCGGTCTCCGAAGGTCGTCGCGTGAAGCGCGCCCGTTTTTATATCGATCCGGAGACCTGCACCGGCGATCATGGCTGCATCCGCCTGTCCGGGTGCCCCTCGCTGACTATCCGCGAAAACCCTGACCCGTTGCGTAGGGATCCCGTATCCTACGTTGACAATAGCTGCGTCGGTTGCGGCGTCTGCGGCACCAACGCGCATTCTGCGGTGCTCTGTCCCTCGTTTTCCCGCGTGGAGTTGATCGACAATCCCAGTGCTTGGGATCGACTGCTCAATACGACTCGGGTTCGCGTTCGCGAGTGGTGGCGAGTTCTTGATCGGAAGCGTATGGCGCAACGGCAATTCTAATGTCACGACAGGACGCCACCATCAATATGGTGATCGCTGCGCTCGGGGGAGAGGGCGGCGGCGTTTTGACGAACTGGCTGATTGCGGCGGCGGAGCAAAGCGGGTGGTGGTGTCAGAGTACTTCCCTTGCGGGGGTGGCGCAGCGAACAGGCGCCACGATTTATTACCTCGAGTTTATACCTCGACAAAACGATAAACCTCCTCCGGTCATGTCGTTGTTTCCTGCGCAAGGGGACATCGACATCGCGGTCGCATCGGAAATCGCCGAGGCGGGCCGCATGATTAGCCGGGGTTTTATCTCTCCGGATAAAAGTATGCTGATCGCGTCTGATCATCGGGTTTTCGGCATTACGGAAAAAAGTGCGACGGGTGACGGATCGATAGACAGAGACCTGATCCTCGAGATGGGTGAGCGCTATGCCAGAACCTTCATTCATTTCGATATGTCAGAAATTGTTCAGCGCCACGGCACCGTGATTTCGGCGGCTCTGCTGGGCGCGATCGCGGGCAGCGGCGCGCTGCCGTTTGAGCAGAGTTGCTTCCGAGATCTACTCTCATCCGGGGGCAGTGCAGGGGCCAATCTCGCAGCCTTTGACGAGAGTGTTCGCCGGGCCCAGTCCGGTGGTGTCGGAGAGTATGTGCCTCCTGAGGTAACGGCCTTCTCGCTGCCTGCAGCGAGTAACGCCGTCGGGGAGCGCTGGTTGCCGCGCATAGCGAGTTTGCCCGAGGCACTGCAGGAAACGGCCTACCACAGCGTGAATCGACTGATCGATTATCAGGATGAGGCCTACGCGGAAGAGTGGTTGACCCGTTTATGGGCATTGATCGATCGAGATTCAGATAGGGAAAGCTATTCCCTTTCGCATGAGGCCGGGCGGCACCTGGCACTTTGGATGGCGTTCGAGGACATCCCGCGCGTTGCCCAGCTGAAGGTTCGACCAGATCGAGAAGCCATGATTCGATCAGAGGTCAAGGCGGCCCCTGATCAGCCTGTGACCGTTGCGGAGTTTTTTCATCCGAGGATTGAAGAGGTCGCCGCTTTGCTACCGGAGAGATTGGGTAAGGCTCTGCTAGGCTCGGCGACTGCGAGGCGTGGCTTGGGCCGACTTCTCGGGCCCAGAACGTTGAGAACTGATCGCGTTGGCATGCAGATATTGCTCCGTGCACTTGCGGGTCTCCGGCGCTTTCGGCGCTCCACTCTAGGTTACGCCTATGAGCGGCGCATGCGCGATCGATGGTATGAGGCCGTGTTGTCTGCCAAGACGCACGATGCAGCGCTGGCGATTGCAGCGCTGGGCGGCTTGGTCAAGGGTTATGGGGAGACACGGCACCGAACCACATCACGGCTGATGCAGATTCTGGATTATCTTGAGCAATCTCCAGAGAGCGATGCGAACACGATTGCGTCTCTCCATCTGGCGGCGATGGCACCTGATTCAAGGTTTGAGATTGGCGATATAACGTCGCCAGCTCCGGAGCCCGCTTGATATCGGTCAACGGCTTCAGGCCGCGGGAAATCGCGGCCGGTGCGACGCTCAGTGTTGTGCTTGCGTTGGCGGCCTACGCCATCGCTTATCGGTATGGTGCGCCGGCGATGTTGATGGGGTTATTGCTCGGTCTGTCGTGCCATTTTCTCAGTGAATCGGACCGCTTTGTGCGCGGATTGGTATGGGCGTCGGGACCTTGCCTTCGATTTGGCGTGGCCTTACTGGGGCTCAGATTAAGTGTTGGTGATGTTGCTGCCCTCGGTTGGACGGCGGTCTTGGCCGTTTGCGCGGCAGTGTTTATGACCCTTTTTTTTGGTGTGATCTGGTCGCGAGCCCTGGGTTGTGATCGGGATTTGGGCTTGCTTACGGGCGGTGCCGTGGGCATTTGTGGCGCCTCAGCAGCGATGGCGATTAGCGCGGCGCTCCCAGAGTCGGAACTGAAGCAGCGGCACACCCTGTTTACAGTCATCGGGGTGACTACTTTTAGCACTGCCGCGATGGTGTTCTATCCCATCTTCGGTGATTTGCTCCAATTCACGCCGACAGATATGGGCTTTTTCATTGGAGCGACGATTCATGATGTTGCCCAAGTGGTGGGTGCGGGATACAGCGTGTCATCCGAGACGGGAGATCTGGCCACCTTTGTGAAGTTATTGCGCGTGGCTATGCTTGTGCCGGTCGTCATCGGGATCGCGTTTCTCTGCCGCAATTCTACTCAATCGAAGGATTTCAATCAGTCGGCGAGGCCTGTGTTCCCAGTATTTTTGCTCGGGTTTATCGCGTTATTTCTGCTGAATAATACGGTATCGCTGCCCGAAGCGCTGACGCATTCGATGTCGCAGCTCGCCACCGGACTCCTGTTATTGGCCGTGACGGCTTTGGGCGTGAGGACCTCACTGCGCGAGGTGGCATCGATCGGCTGGCGACCGATTGCTTTGCTGGGAGGGGAGACGCTCTTTCTGGCTGTGACGATTGCCAGCCTGCTAATGCTGGACATCGTTTAAAGCTTAGGGGCGCCGCTCAGCGAGTATGTCAATTTCGAACTGCATGACCTTGTTGCCGTACTGATTAAAAGCCTCGTTACGTGATCGAATCAGACCCCATTTTTGCCGGATCACCCGGTCTGGTTTGGCAATAATCTCGTAGGTATAGGTCAAGGTATGCCCGGGACGGACCGGGTCCAGCCATTGCAGGTCATTAATGGCTACCCCCGCGCCGTTCCGGCGGCCGTCGTTCACGCCTTGGGCGTACACCTCCATGTAATCGACCATCTTGCGCATCCACATAGCCGTTATTAACCACGGACTGGCGACGAGGCCTTGCCGGTGATTGAGGCGCGCTTGGACAGGATCGGTCGATTGGGGTCTGGGGTCGAAGGCCTCCGCGAACTCCACAATTTCAAGTTCGCTGAACGTGTGCGAACCAAAGACATGGAATTCGCCTATCGGCAGATCTTCAAACCATCGATCTCTGAGGTAAAGTGCACTCACTGCGGTGCTCCCGGGTTGGGTTCAGCCGCGATCGCCGCGGTGACGGACATGGTTGCAACTACCGCTCCGTCACCATTGCAAACATCGACCTGCAGGTTCTGAGCATGCGTGTCCGGGATAGGACTCTCTGAGAATGACGCGTCGAGTGCGATGCGCACGCTGATTTGCTCGTCCACAAAGGTGGGTCGACTCCAATTCAGCTGGCTGACCGAGATCATTTCCACGAACGGGTGTCCATTCTGAAGCAAAGTCTCGCTGACCAGTCGGGTTGCCAAGGCGGCGATGTGCCATCCACTGGCGCATAGGCCGCCAAATATGGATTGCTCTGCTGCGTCAGCATCCAAATGATAGGGCTGCGGATCAAAGCGCGAAGCGAAGTCCACAATCGCGCTTTTATCCAGGGTTATCGGCTCGCTGTTCAAGTGGCCGTCGGCGGTGGGGGAGGTCGTCAAAATGCTGCTCTGCTATACCGAAAGGCGCACATTCTAACCCGAAGTCGCGCCTCATTTTTTTAACACCTTGCGACCCAGTCGGCGCGTTAGGCGTGGTTGGCGACCGTCTGCCTTGCAATGATCGTGGTTTGAACTTCGCTAGCGCCTTCATAAATTCGCAGGGCGCGAATGTCCCGATAAAGTGCCTCGACGATGTATCCCTTCGTGACACCTTTACCGCCATGCAGCTGGACCGCCGCATCGATGACCTGTTGTGCCGTTTCGGTGGCGTGGTATTTGGCCATTGCCGCCTCGCGGGTAACCCTCTCCGCGGCGCAATCTTTGGTCCAAGCTGCGCGGTAAACCAGCAGCGCGCTGCTATCCACGCCCAGCGCCATCTCGCCAATTTTGGCCTGAACAAGCTGTAGATCTCCCAGCTTGCCACCGAAGATGTTGCGCTCCGCGGTGTAGTTGAGCGTCTCATCCAGCGCCCGCCGCGCCATGCCAAGTGCGGCGGCAGCTACGGTCGACCGGAACACGTCCAGTGTCGCCATGGCGATACCGAACCCTTTGCCCTCCTGACCTACCAGCTGTGACTTAGCGACTCGGCACTCATTAAAATTCAGTGTGCCGAGTGGATGCGGGGCGACCAAGTCGATGCGTTCCGTTACCTCGAACCCGGGCGAATTCGCCTCGACGATGAAACAGCTAATACCTTTAGCGCCGCCCGTGTCGTCGGTGCGCGCAAAGACAGTATAGAAGTCAGCGATACCGGCGTTAGATATCCATGTTTTGGTGCCATTCAGAACCCACTCGTCTCCGTCCTGCCGCGCGGTGCAAGTCATTGCCGCGACATCGGAGCCGGCCTCAGGTTCAGACAGCGAGAAAGCGGCTATTTTATCGCCAGTCGCCACGGCATTCAGGTAGGCCGACTGCTGTGCTTCGTTGCCAAAGAGCGAAATAGGCCCACTGCCCAATCCTTGCATCGCGAAAGCGAAGTCAGCCAGCGCGTTGTGACGGGCCAACGTTTCCCGGATGAGGCAGAGACTCCTGACATCAAGCTTTTCATGATGTCCGCCTGCGCTGGCGGGGACGGCATAGGTTGCGAAGCCGGCCTCACCTAATGCTTTGACAATGGCTTTGCAGGTGCCGTCTAAATCATGATGCTCGTCTGCCGTAATCGCGGGCAGGTGGCTGCTCGCCCAGTCATCCAGGCGCGCGGCTAAGGCTTGGTGCTCGTCGTTAAAAAAAGGCCACTGTAGGAAGCTTTTGTCGCTCATTCTGCTGTCTCCCGACGAATTACTATCGCGTCAGTCACCCTCAAACACGGGCTGCTGTTTTTCTACAAACGCGTTATAGGCGCGACGGAAATCTTCAGTCTGCATGCAAATTGCCTGTGCCTGGGCTTCGCACTCAATCGCTTGATCTACAGACATGTTCCACTGCTGATGCAGCTGGGTCTTGGTGATGCCGTTGGCGAAGGTCGGGCCGTTGGCGATGCGCGCAGCGGCTGCCATTGCGTCTTCTACCGGTGTTGCGCTCAAGCCGTTAAAAAATCCCCAGCGTTCCCCCTCTTCACCGCTCATTGAGCGGCCCAAGTAAAGCAGCTCGCTCGCGCGCCCCTGGCCGATAATGCGCGGGAGGATGGAGCAGGCGCCCATATCACAGCCCGCGAGGCCAACGCGGTTAAAAAGGAATGCCACCTTTGCGGTGTCGCTCGCGTAGCGCAGATCACTGGCCATCGCGATGATCGCGCCCGCGCCGGCACAAATACCCTCGACGGCGCTGATTACCGGTTGGCGACAGGCGCGCATCGCTTTCACAAGATCCCCCGTCATGCGGGTAAAGGCCATCAGCTCTTTCATGTTCATTTCAGTTAGAGGCCCAATGATTTCATGCACGTCGCCGCCGGAACAGAAGTTACCGCCTGCGCCGGTGATCACCACGACGTCGACGTCAGAGGCGTAAACGAGATCACGAAACAAATCTCGTAACTCCGCGTAGGAGTCGAAGGTCAGCGGATTTTTCCGCTCGGGTCGATTGAGCGTAATGGTCGCAACGCGGTTATCACACTCCCATAAGAAGTGTTGTGCGTCGTAGTGGGCGAGTGATGTTGTCTGCATGTTCGTATCCCTTGTGTCAGGCGGTACCGCCGCCATCAATCGCGACCGCTTGTCCTGTGACGCTGGCTGCTCCATCACTGCACAGCCAGCTGACTGCGCTGGCGACTTCTGATGCCTCCACAAGTCGCCCTTGAGGGTTGCTCTCGGTAAAGTGCCGCATGGCGTCCTCTTCGGTCCGACCTGTCTTGGCCACAATCTCTGAAATCGCTGTCCGTACGATATCAGTATCGACATATCCAGGGCAGATTGCGTTCACGGTAACGCCTTGCGTCGCAACCTCCAGTGCCACCGCCCTCGTCATGCCCAAAACGGCGTGTTTGGAAGCGCAGTAGCCGCTGACGTAGGGAAATCCCCGCAGTGAGGCGACGCTGGCGATATTAATGATGCGGCCCCAGCCGGCGCCCAGCATATCCTCTAGCGCGATCTGGGAGCAGTGAAACACGCCGTTGACGTTAACATCCATCGTGCGCTGCCAGTCTGCGAAATCTACGCGATGAAAGGGTGCCGTTGGCGCCATGCCGGCGGAGTTCACCAGTATTTCAATACTGCCGAAGCGCTCTCTCGCGGAGGTAAAAGCGGAGCTTATGCTGCTCCTATCTGTGACGTCGCCAGTGATTGCATAGGCATTTTCGCCGAGAGAAGCCGATAGTGCCGCCAGGGGCTCAGGACGTCGCCCGACCAGCGAGACCCGATACCCGTCGGTGTGCAACTGGCGGCTAACAGCCTCACCGATGCCCGTACCGGCGCCCGTAACCAATACATGCCGACTCATGAGGCCGCCTCGCGTTTACGCTCTGCCAGCGTGTAGGCCTGCCGATAGCCTAAAAAGTACTGGTGCTGCTCTACTGCGCCCGGACCCCGATAACCCAACTCTGCTGCGGCGTGCAGCGTCCAATTCGG
>Ga0255766_10005832_pt1 | contig 10147 bp, 3 predicted proteins | sample 071ome_23_FD_179966 | JGI IMG/M metagenome (GOLD analysis project Ga0255766, IMG submission 179966) | Coastal salt marsh microbial communities from the Groves Creek Marsh, Skidaway Island, Georgia - 071403BT metaG (version 2) | ecosystem: Environmental > Aquatic > Marine > Intertidal zone > Salt... | reverse complement strand
CTAGGGCAAATAGCGTTTTCAAAAACGACTTACGATTTGCTGCGCCTGTGTTAAACTACTTTTATGATAAATTCAAACAATATGATTTATCAATAAAAGAAGATTATCTTGTGTCAGCAGAATTTCCTATAGTTGCAAAAGAATTTATTAGACGAGAAGACATTGTTATAGATGATATGTGGCGTAAAGGCAGAGACTTTGGAATTCTTTTAAGCTTTGTTTTTAAGCATTGTAATTTTATTGCTAAAGACCTATCATTCTTTGAAAATCACGGCAGGATGTTTTTCCGTGTTCCTACCATAGACGAAACAAATAAAATAATTGTAAAAGACAAAAAAGACGAAGCTAAGTTAGACAAACTACTTGCAATGGTTACACCAAAAAACAAAAGATTTATGGAAGTCAGGAGATTTGTTGAAATAAATCCGTCAAAGTTTACTGATATCTAGATCACTGCTGGCGGGTAAATTCCATACTGTTTTCCGTTCTTGGCCTTTCCTTTGTGCAAATCTCTTTGCATCACAATTTCCGCAAACATGAAACACATTGTTGTTGATCCTATTAGGATCCATCTTTCCTTTTGGTCTTGTAAAAATTTCATTACACGAATCACAGCGTAAAACAAGCTCTATACTATTCCTGTAGTAACTATGCTCTAATCCAGCTTTGGATTTCCTTACATACTTGTTTTTATGCATACGCTCATTTACAAACATATAAGTATTTACTACATTAAGATTATAAAATTAACACATAAATATATTCATAAGAGGTAAACATGTCATTTGTAATCATCACAGATAAAGCAAAAGAAAAAATTAATCAATTATGCAAAGAAAATAATGTATATGCTATCACTTTAAATTTAAAAGGCGGTGGCTGTGCAGGATATCAATACGACTGGGGCGTGACTGATGCTCCAACAAGACATGATGAAATAATTAACACAGGAGATGGAAATTTAGCCATAGGTAAAAAAAGTATGTTATTTTTAATGGGAACTGAAATAGATTATGTAACAACTATAGTAGGATCTAATTTTGACATACGAAACCCAAATGCTAAATCCAGTTGCGGGTGCGGTACAAGTGTAAGCTTTGATGTAAGCACGTTACCTAAAAAGGAAAAACCAGTTTTTACGCCAACCTGGTAACAAAATCATAGGAGAATAATAAATGGCCTTTCAAGAAGTTAATATTGGTGTCGAAGGTAATGACGGTACTGGTGACAGTATTAGACAATCTTTTAGGAAAGTAAACGAAAATTTTAATGAATTATATGCTGTCTTTAATGAAGGTGGTCGAATAACACTAAAAGATTTAGACGATACCCCAACCATATATCAACCAAATTCTATATTTCTAGTAAACTCTGAAGGCGTTTTTATTGACAATGCCGTCCTAGAAACAACTTACTCATATGATCAAAATGGTGAGCCTGTACCTTCTGTAACATTTCAATTTGAAGACGGTTATACAGAAACAATAACCAATCCGAATACAAATGAAACTGAAGAAGTTTATACTCCTGGTAAATTAATTATTTCGGCCGGATTTTCCAGAGTTGCAGATGATACAATGCCTAAACTTGGAGGACCGTTGAATGCTGCAGGTTTTCCTATTGTAGGAGCAACTATTGATGAACTGTATCTAAACGAGTTAAATAATGCAGAAACCAATCAAACAAACTGGACATTAGAAAATTTTGTAATTACTAAAGGATATGCTGATCAAAGATATCTTACATCAGACATTCCAATTATTATTGCCGATGAACCTACAGGACTTCTTCATTATACATGGCAAATTGCAGATTATATTCAGACAGAAGGCGCATTTAAAGATACGCTTTACATTGTAAAACATTTCACACCTACACAAACAGAAGAAGAAGGGCACGGAATATCATTTTCGCAAAATGGTACGGAGATAAAATTTAATTCGAGATTATTTATACCAGAAGCATTAAAAGATCCAGAAACAAATCAAATTTATCCTAATTTATATATAAGAGTAGCAAGCCCAAATCATTTATGGCTCTATTTAGATAAAGCACAAGCAAAAGAACAAAATGCTGACATAGCATTACAAAATAAAATGGATCTTACCGGTGCTTCTATATATTACAGCCCTGGCGACGGAACTTCTGAAGAAGATATACATACCATCACGTTAGCAGCATTAGACACCAGTTTAACTGGGAACTTTTTATCAAACCAAGCAGTTCCTCGAAAATCTTTAGTTTTGCGATCAGGCGACACTATGTCCGGGCCGTTATATTTGTCGGATCATCCTGGAGATCTCAAAGGTAGCGGAACGCCAAACGGAGAAGAAGATTTATTAGCCGCAACAAAATTATATGTTATCAAGGTGCTGCTTACAGCTCTCCCGAAGTTTTGTATGTAAGTACAGCAGGAGATGACCAAATGCTTGGAGTACCAGCAGGAAGAGAAGGTACAGCAGAAGCATATGCATTTAAAACAATAGGTGCTGCAGCAGCACGAGCAGCAGAGCTTATAAAAACTGCAGATTCCACACCGGGTCCTTATATTCAAAAACTTACATATACAGATAATTTAAATTCTCAAAATAGCGTGATTATTGGATATGATATAGAGGAAGCAACTGACACAAATGGCTACGCTACTACTCCTAGAACAATATTATCTGAAAATAGAACTTACATCCAGGCTGAAACCATTGCATGGATTGATACAACCTATCCAGATTTTCAATATGATAAAGATTATTGTTACAGAGATATTGGATTGTTATTAGATGCTATTATCTACGATATTTATAGAAAAATTGGCACTAATACATTATCAAAACAAGCAGCAGAAAAATATTTTTCTTCAGTTAGCGGAAGAAGAGCTGTGACTATTCAACAAACAGAAACTTTAGCAGCCATTGAATTCGCAAAACAACTTTGTATAGATTTATTAAATAAGCAATTATCAGATGCTGTAGTGTTTACCAGTATAAGCAGTGAATTAACATCACAGGTTGTTCTTGCTAGTGGACTTGACGATGGCTGGAACGATGGAGATATAATCTCCTTCAAAGATATTCCTTTATCGTCTGGTTTACAGTCAACATTAGATTTTAATAATTCAGTATTTTATATTAAATTTATAAACGCTGATAAAGATAGATTCTTTTTATACGAGGATAAAGCTTTATCCACACCAATTGATACAAGTAATTTGAATTCTTATTCAAATACTGGCTATGACGACGGTGAAGGTAACACTATATTTGCTACATTTGGTAAATTATATCAAGTAGATTATCAACCTACATTTCCGGACGTACCAGAAGCATCAGTCTCAGAAACTACAGGTGTAACAACATTATGGTCTCTGATACAATTAATAATATCCGAAGGAGTAGACTATCCTTTAATTGCAGATACCAATTATGGTAGACCATACAGAATTTATGTTTCAACAGGAGGAGCTGGTTTTACTGATCAGACTTCGGATTTTAATGCAGACGCACTACCTGGAAAAGTAATTAGAGGTGTAAAATCCGAAGCAATTGGTCGAATTATTAGATTTGTTAATAATAGCACAAATACTTTTGGTAACGATTTAGTCAGATTTGATTTAAATTTATTATCAGCAAAAGACTTTGAAGAAGGCGAAGCTCTTGAATTTGCAAATTATATAAAAAAGAAAGAAGTAGTTATTAGAGTAGAAGCAGGTAATTACTATGAAGACTACCCTATAAAAGTTTCAAATAATGTTTCTATCAAAGGCGACGAATTTAGACGTGTTATTGTACAACCTAAACCAGAAACAGAATCGCACAAACCTAGATTATCTCAAAGTAAATGGGCTAATACCTATTTCTATAGAGATAGATATTTTGACGGATTAGAGATTACAACAAACGGAACTAGTAAATTTTATAATCAAACACAAGACGAAAACATAGTAGATGAATATCAAGGATGGTTTGGATATCACTATCTTACAGATCCTTCAAAACCATTAAATGTTGATAATGCAGGCTCTATTGTAATTAATAATTTAACACGTAGCAAAAATGCGGCAAACATAATCCAAAAAAACACAGAGTTTTTAAAAGATGAAACTATAGGATATTTGAATTATATAATTGCACAAGATAATGGCACTCTTCCAACAAATTTTACATATGATATAGAAGTTTATAAAGATATCTTAGGCTTGGTAATCAAAGCTATAGCATATGATTTTGAGTATAGTGGAAAAGAAAAAGTGCTCGAAGCGCAAGGTTTTTTCTTTGGGGAAGTTGATGTAGATCACATAACAGCAAAAGAACTTGCTCTTGATTTTATTAAATCAAGATCAGTAGAACTGTTATCAGGAATACAAATCACAAGTGAAGATTTGTATAGCACTACTGAACAATTTTTAATCTTTGATGAAATTGGGTCTTTACTAGTAGGAGAAGACGGCTGTTTAACAACAGTAAGCAATTCTATAGATTTAATCAAATTTTCTTTTGACGCTTCATACAATCCTCCTAAGAGAGCAGACGAAATGGATTGTTTCTTATTAGGTGACACTACCATAATAAGAAATTTAACATGTAGAGGTCACGGAGGATTTATGACTGTTTTAGATCCAGATGGACAAATTTTAACTAAATCACCTTATATTCAAACAGCCTCAAGCTTTAGTAAAAGTATCAATGCCCAAACCTTTTCCGGAGGAATGCTAGTAGATGCATATGTAGGTAATTTGCCGGCCAGAATATTACCACAAGGAGATCCATTAATAGATGTTCAAAATTACGAATATGATCCGTACATATTAGCCATAATATCTGATGATTCTGTTGACGGACAAAAGCAAGGTTTAAGAATTAGAGAACCCCAATTACCATGTCCGTTTTATCTAGGAGGTATTCGTTATCAAGTTAATGCTATTAGTGATTATAATCAAGCATCTGGTTTTGCGTTAATTTATTTAGATAAGAACTCAGGTCCTGATAATCCTGCTGATCCTGATGGACCTAATCTAGGATTTGTGGAAAGTATACCTGCAGAAGGTGTTAAAATATTTTTACAAACAGCAGGTAATAGATCATTACTAGGTAATGACTACACCCAGGTAAACGATTTAGGATACGGATTAGTAGTGACCAATGGTGCTTTCTCTGAAATGGTTTCTATGTTTACCTATTACTGTCATGCAGCATATTATTCATGTAACGGCGGAGAAATTAGATCATTAAATGGTTCAAATGGTTATGGTAATTTTGCATTAGTATCTGAAGGAGCTGATCCTAATGAAATTCCTGATAGAGTAGAATTAGATCGGATAATGTGCAGACCTGCAAGTATATTTGCAGATCAATCTGAAACTGATACAGGGACATTGTCAACTACATATGCTGCAACATTTGAAGATAGTTTTATCATTGTATATAACATGATAGAAACTCCCCAACCTGATAGTGTTATTACAATAGATCACGGAGGCGTAGTAGGTGTTCTAAATTATAGAATTTCTGCAGTTAGCTGTTTAAGTGCTCTAGTAGGAGATTATGCGCCAGGAACCATTGGAGCGGCTGACCCAACTGCTGGGCCAACAGTTATAGTTAGAAATAAAACCTTATATAGATTAGAACTAAGAGCAGATGATGTTATACAAACTGATTATTTTGGACTTTTACAAACAGCACTTGCACACGGTACGCCTATAGAATACAGAGATAATATCGATCTTACATTTAAAAATGTTGCAAGACCAACAAAATTAGTCACTAGACCAAGTACTGCAATAAACATAGACGAGAGTAGCAATACAACTTACAGAAGTTTAGATTTCCAAACAGAAGATCCATTTGGAACTCCGCTCTCTACTGAATTAATTTTTACACTTGTAGCTTCTGGTCAAACTGTCCTATCTGTAGCACCTCCTACCGTTATTTCAAATAGAGCAGGAGCAACTGCTTCAGTACTAGAATCAAATGCTGCTAATCTAAGTCAAGTTTTAGTTCATAATGTACAAGGTTTATTTTTGCCTGGTGACGACATTTACATTAGTGGAACAAATAGCAATGTTTCAATTGGATCAATAGCTGCAAATGTGTTTGACAAAGCTAGAGCAACTATTGAACAAAATTTTGAAACTGTTCAATTTGAAAGTTTTGGACAACAAACCGACGGAACAGTTGAAAATTATATGGACGGAGGTTGCGGAAGCTCACAAAACGACACAAGATTAGCAATAAAACTTTTAGGAGGTCCTGGCCCAGAAACAGACAGTAACAGAATAAAGGATCCTACTAGTCCAAAAGTTTTTACTTTTAAAGGAAAGACACACAGAATAACTGATTATTTTGCAGATGTAACTGCTTTAAATATAAGTCCTGGCAGTGTTACTACATCTATTAATGAATACATTGCTAACGGACCCGACGGAGCTTATACCGCTTTAGCAAGAGTTGCTCAAAATAAATCTGGCAGCGATATTATAGTGTGTGAAATTACAGGAACATTTAATATAGGCGACCCTGTTTATAGAGGCGTATCTATTGCTGCACTAGCATCTCTTTCAACTACAATCCAAAACGTAACAGCACAAGAATACGGTATAATCACATTTACTGATGCATCAATAAATTTAACTAATGTAGGTACAGGATTAGTAGAAGGAATAAAAGACGGAAATGGAGATAATTTTAATAGAATTTTTGCTGCAGGTTTAGATGTTGATGCAGCTGGTGAAATTACAATAGCTATTTCATTAGTAAGGGCAACAGGACATGATTTTACACAAATTGGAACTGGAGGTTATAACACTTCTAACTATCCAAATGTAATTTTAGGCGATCCTAGTCAGCCAGTGACTGATACTTATTGGACAAATGATACAGGCTTTCAGAGTAGAGCGCAAGTATGGGAAAAGAAAAAAGGTCGTGTTTTTTGGGTAAGTACTGATCAATATGGATTTTTTAGAGTAGGTAGATTCTTTAGTGTTGACCAAGGAACAGGGTCAATTACATTCGGAGGCGAAGTTGGTATTTCAAATGCAAATGCATTAGGTTTTAAAAAAGGTGTAACAATAAATGAATTTTCAAGCGATGAGCAATTTGCAGATGACTCAAATTTAGCTGTACCAACAGAAAAGTCAATTAGAGGTTATATCAAAAGAGTATTAGGCTTAGATCCACATAATCCTAGTAATATACTGTCAGCAGCACAAAGGATAGGTCCAGGATTCCTTCCATTGAACGGTACAGTAGCAATGGAAGGCAATTTGAATATGGGTTCTGATCCAAATACAGGACTAGAACATCGTGTTAGAAATGTTGCAAATCCTATAGACTCATTAGATGCTGTGAATAAACTATATGTTGATGGAAAAGCCGGAGCTCAATCATTAACAAAAAATAAAAATTTTATGATTGATACAAGACTACCGGATCCAGCCATTGCTCCAGATACAAGTCCAAACAGTGATCCAGGCTTACTGGAAGCAAATGAATTTATTGTTTCTACAGGTAATTACGTAATATATTTGACAGGAGCTTCTGATCAATTTGATGACGGAGCAATAATAAGGAACACCGAAGATGATGCAGCTGGTGTAGCAACATTTACAGGAGTTATAATACAATCACATCAGACTGTTGATCCATTATATGGATCTATACAAAAAGTATCGTATAATTTAACCCTTGGAGAACCTTTAAGTGTACAAAATACAATAGGAGGTGCAATATATTCTGGATCTTACACAGGTGGTAATGCAGCGGTTAATGGCCAATTGCTACCTGGTGATGCAGGAGGAAGTTTTGAAGAAGTAACAAATGCGGGACACTTTACTGGCGTGTATGATTCGCAGACCGACACAACAGATTTCCAAGGTAATGATATATTTGTAACTGTAGAAAGAGAAAAAGATTTTGCGGCTGTTAAATTTGCTATTAGAGAAGATTCAATAGTAAATGCGGATGTTAATAATAGTGCAGGTATTTTACAATCTAAACTTTCATTAACTAGGGCAAAAACTGTAGCTAATGATGCTGCAATTTCTAGTCAAGCTGATTGCGGTATAGCAGCTTTTTCATCCGCAAGTTTTACAGCTACAGCTTCAGGCTTTATCGATATTAAATCAAACGGTATATCTCTGGGAGATCTGCAACAAATTTCAGCTAATAGAGTATTAGGAAGACTATCCTCAGATGGAAATGTATCAGAACTTAGTTTTGCAGAAATTACAGGCGGTGGTGGTGGTTTGCTAAAAAGTTATTTTCCAGACGGTAATAAAATATTATATAGAAGTAGCACAGATAACGGAGGAGCTGCAGCCGACTGGGGACAGCTTAGTTTTTCAACTGGAAATACATCAAGCACTATTGTACAAAGAGATTCCAGCGGAACTATCACCGGAACAAATTTAAATTTTACAAACAACATTTATTATAATAACGAAATTGTTGCTACATCTGGAGGTGCTGGGCAAATAAGAGTAGGTGGGGTTCATCCAGCCAAAACAAACTTTCAAATAGGCTCAGATTATATATCATCTAGATTCTCTTACACAAGCGGTATAGGAAGTTTACAATTAGATAACACTGCTACAGATCAAGGAGTTGCTATATTACTCGGCAGCAGTGGACTTGCACAAGAACATGATAACAACATTGGAACTAACGCAATTGTATTTTGGTTAGACGGAGCAGCAAGATATAAGATGTCTACAGAAAATGTAGGTACAGTTGAAAATCCAGATATAAGAACACAGTTTTTTGCTGTTGATGCATCAGCTACAAATCCAATTGATTTAGGTACCTATGCAAATCCATTTAGCATTGTCCATGGTGCTGTTTTTTCTGGCTATAGTACAAGATCCAAATATGCAGACTTAGCTGAAAATTATCTAGCAGATGAAAAGTACGACGATGGTACAGTTCTAGTATTTGGAGGTGCTTTTGAAATAACAATAACAAATACAAAGGGCGATAAACGAATCGCAGGAGTAGTTTCTACAAACCCTGCACATTTAATGAATGATGCATTACAAGGAGAGCATGTTACTCCATTAGCATTACAAGGGCGTGTACCATGTAAGGTCATTGGTAAGGTTGCAAAAGGTGATATGCTAGTAACAAGTGCAATAGCTGGTTACGCAATTGTTGATAATGATCCAAGGATAGGAACTGTCTTAGGTAAGGCAGTAGGAGAAAAAACCGACGACGGGAAGGGCGTTGTTGAAATTGTAGTAGGAAGATTATAATGGCAAAACAATCCGTAAATATAGGAAGTAGTGAGAATAAAGGCGACGGTGATCCGTTAAGGACTGCATTCCAAAAGATTAATGAAAACTTTGACGAACTGTATGTCCAACATGGATCTGACACTGGTGTTGTTGGCACAGAATCCACTGTAGACATAAATGTAAATGAAACTAAAATTGCAAGTTTTACAAGCGAAGGATTGATTCCAGAGCTAGACGAAACTTATAATTTAGGCTCACCTGATAAAAAGTGGAATTCATTGTACGTAGCAGCAGAAACTATTTTCTTAGGTGACAAAACACTAAGTGCAAATAAGATACTAGATTTTGATCTAAATATCAGTCCGGAAATTTTAGAAATACAAGTAGATGAACCTACTGCAGGTCACGGCACAGCATGGCTTTGGACATGGGCAACTAGCAGTCTACCTTATGCAAGGACTGTTATTACAAACGATCCTCAAGTAATTGTACCTTTATATATGCAAGGACAATATCAAATTAATAACTTTGCTAGCAGCATACACGGTGACATGACACAAACCCACAGCTTTAAATTAAAATGGGTAGAAGGTGCAGGAGATGATAATCTTGTAGATTGGGTAAATTATGCAGAATTATCAAAAAGCCATCCAGATATAGATAGCGGAAATAGTCATACAATCACTGTGCTACAATTTACAGTGCCTGCAGAAATTACAGTCCCAACTTTAAATCTTCCAACTGTTAATTATTATATTGAAGCAGGAATGAACGACGGTTCATTAAATTGGATGTTTATGCCAGACCCGGCAAACCCTACTGTGACAGGAACTTCACATGGATTTAACACAACTATAGGTCCTTGGTACAGAGGAGGAACTTATATAATAAATGTCAATGCTGCAGGTCATCCTTTTTACCTTACTA
>Ga0255766_10005819_pt1 | contig 10162 bp, 6 predicted proteins | sample 071ome_23_FD_179966 | JGI IMG/M metagenome (GOLD analysis project Ga0255766, IMG submission 179966) | Coastal salt marsh microbial communities from the Groves Creek Marsh, Skidaway Island, Georgia - 071403BT metaG (version 2) | ecosystem: Environmental > Aquatic > Marine > Intertidal zone > Salt... | reverse complement strand
AATCTAAGTGGTAGTACGGGTGATATGCCATTAGCAAGTGGTTCAGTTGGTGTTTATATTTCTGCTCACTCATCTTCCCTTTTAGATTTCACCGAAGCCGTTTACGATTTGGAAATGGTAAGTGGTAATGGATGTGATGTAACGAGATTATTACAAGGTAAGGTACAATTATCCAAAGAGGTAACAAGATAAAAAGATGGCAGTAAATGTAACTCAAAACACAACATCAGTTGAGGTTACAAATCCCCAATCATCTATTGAGGTAAACCCAACAACAAATGAGGTAACAGTAAGTACTGGAATTACCTCAGTAACTGTTGCTTCAGCTGGTGCTAAAGGTAAAACGGGTTCACATGGTACTTCGGGTACATCTGGAACATCTGGCTTTTCTGGAACATCTGGTTCCTCTGGAACAAGTGGAAGTAGTGGTTCATCTGGTACATCTTCTACCGCAGGTAGTGGAGGGACAAGTGGAAGTTCTGGTTCATCTGGTTCTGGTGGAAGTAGTGGAACAAGTGGAAGTAGTGGTACTTCTGGTTCAAGTGGTTCATCTGGTACATCTTCTACTGCTGGTAGTGGGGGTTCTTCTGGGAGTTCGGGTTCTTCTGGTACAAGCGGAAGTGGGGGAACATCCGGATTTAGAGGAGATAAATATAGAACCACATCAGCAACATCTTTAACAATTGGTGAAGATGGAACGGCATTCGTAGCAACTGAATTAGGATATTCAGTAGCACAAGACATTATTGTAGCATATGATTTACCAAATCACTTTCATGCATATGTTCAGAGTTATAATCCATCAACAGGTGAGTTGATTTATAGTGGTTCGCATGAATTAAATGGTAGTGGAACTTACGATAGTTGGAACATTAACTTAGCTGGAGCTAGTGGTGGTGATGGTTCTTCTGGTAGTTCTGGAAGCAGTGGTTCTTCTGGTTCAAGTGGAAGTAGTGGAACATCTGGCACATCAGCTACATCTGGTACTTCTGGTTCTTCTGGTTCTTCTGGTTCGAGTGGAACATCTGGCACATCAGCTACATCTGGTACTTCTGGTTCAAGTGGAAGTAGTGGAACATCAGCTACATCTGGTACTTCTGGTTCATCTGGTAGTTCTGGTAATTCTGGTACTTCTGGGTTATTACTTTTAGAAGGAAATACAAATAATGGTATAATCACATTAAATGGTACATCTCCAAGTGGAAGTGTAGAATCAAATCTCACATTTGATGGTTCTTCACTTACTATAACTGGTTCTCTTTTCGTAAGTGGTGGAGTGGAGTTGGGTGGTGATATTTTCCCACAAACACCTCAAGGTGCAACATTGGGAACGATTGATAGACCATTTAGTGAACTCTACTTACAATCGGGTTCTATTTCTATTGAATCAGATACACCTGGTGACCCATCCGCTCTTATTAAAAATGTAAATGGTAACTTAGAGATATCAGTAGGTGGTATGAGATTGGTAGAACCTGGAAACTCATTCATTGCAGAAACTGGTTCATTCTCATTTATTAGTGGTTCAATGACTCAAGTTGGAGATTATATCCAATATGGTGATAAAATTATAGAAGGGAATTTGGTACTTACTGGTTCTCTTGATATTAGTGGTTCTTTAACTGCATCTTTACAAGAAGGATATGTTTGGGTTGGTGATGAAAATAATAGAAGTAAAGCAATTCCATCTTCATCTTTAGTACCTACACCACCATTCCCATACAATCTTGGATTATATTCACAAACATCATCTGGTGGAGCAATAACTGGAACAACGGAACAATCCTTACTAAATGGTGGGGAGGGAACTTTGACAATTGGAGCAAACCAATTCCAAGTTGGAGATTCGTTTACCGCAACATTTGGTGGAACTATAACAAATAACAACAATCACACAATAAGAATTAGAATTAAAGCAGGTTCTATTGTATTGGCTGATAGTGGGTATGTTCAACTAACTTCTAATTCAAATTCATCATTCTCAATGTCAATTGATTTTACTGTTAGGGCAATTGGTGGTACTGGGGTTGCTGCTATATATTCGTCTGGAACTTTCCAAACTGTGAAAGTGGCAAATAGTTCGGTAGAAGGTTTTGGATTCCAAGCCCTAAACAACACTACATTTGATACTACGATTTCAAATACTTTGGAAGTAACTGCGCAATGGGGAACTGATGGTGATACTATCACAGCTGAATTATTCAGATTGACAAAGAACTACTAATTAACATAATAATTCGTATCAAATAACTATTCTTTATTTTCTTAATATTTATAGATAAGTTAATTAAGAGAGGAATAGTAAATGTCAGTAGAATACATATATCCTGGTTCATCATCGTTCTTTGCTGGACAGACTCCTTTTGGGACTTATGATAATGATTATGAGTTTCAAACCGATGCCCCTAAAATAGCCAATTGGTGTGCTAAAAGATTGGGTTATCCTGTTCAAAATGTGGAATTGGTGGATGAGAACCTATTTGCTTGTTTTGAAGAAGCTACTGCAGAGTATGCAGCACAAGTGAATCAATTTAATATTAGAAACAATTTAGATACCTTAAAAGGAAATCCAACGGGTACAAATTATAGTGGAAAATTAGTTCAAGGTTCAAATTTACCTGAACTTATTGCTATTTCAGATGCCTATGGTACATTGGCTGGGGCTGGTGGTAATACTGATATTAAAAAAGGTTCTATTGATTTGATATCTGGTCAACAAACATATGATTTAGATACTCTTTGGGCAAATGTAAGTGAGAGTTCAAACAGAATAGATGTAGTTACAGTATTCCATGAAGCAACTCCTGCAATTAATAGATTCTTTGACCCATACTCAATTAGTGGACAAGGAACCCTAAACTTAATTGATGAGTTTGGATTTGGTTCATTCTCACCGGCAGCTCAATTCGTATTGATGCCAATTTATGAGGATATGTTAAGAATTCAAGCAATTGAGTTCAATGACCAATTCAGAAAATCAGCACACTCTTTTAACATTGTAAATAATAAATTACAAATATTCCCAATTCCAACTACCAATGGTAAGTTGTGGTTTGAATATTTTGTAAGAAACGAATTCATTCAAAATTCAACTTCAGTAACTTCTGGTGTAGTATCTGATTACTCGAATGTTGGATACGATTTTATACCATATACCACAATCAATGATGTGGGTAAGCAATGGATTAGAAAATATACACTTGCTCTTGCTAAAGAACTATTAGGAGCAATCAGAGAAAAATATAGTTCAGTACCTATTCCTGGTTCGGAAATATCGTTAGATGGGGCAGCTCTAAGAGCAGAAGCTCAAACTGAGAAAGATGCTTTGATTGAACAACTGAGAGAAAACTTAGAAGAGTTAAGTAGAAAAGTTCAGTTTGAAATTAGAAACAACGAAGCTAATTATCAGCAAGAGATGTTAAGAAAAGTTCCATTAAACATATACACCGGATAAGAGAATAGGATATGCCAAGATTTGCATTAGATAGAGATATACGATTCTTTGAATCAATTTCAAGGGAGTTAGTAGATGCGGTAATTGAAACGACTGTAGTTCTATTCAAACTTGCTATTGAGGATGTCAAAACAAATCTATATGGTGAATCCCTAAATAAATCTTATTATCAAGGTACGGAATGTACTGCGGTTATTGAAAGAGATGATACTTCGGTTTCTTACGAAGGATTTGGGCCGGATAGTGGACAAAATGTAGAATTCAGATTCAATCGTATTAAGTTAAAAGAAAAAGGATTTTATCCTGAAATCGGTGATATCATCATGCACAATGATGCATATTTTGAAATTGATAATGTGAGAGAGGACCAATTGATTGGTGGACAGAGTTCAGAAAAATTCTCAATTATTGTTTCAACATTTATGACACGAAGAAGTTCTATTCAAACTGAAATGAGAGTTATCTAATGAATAAGAAGGAAACAAATAGAGCATTACAAAGAGGTATTAAACCAGAATACACTAAAGGTGTAAAGCTTTTAGATGTAGATACTACCATAGCAGAGTATATGGTAGATACTATTATTCCTGATGTTGAAGAGAATGGTAACCAAGTTAAAGTTCCTCTTCTTTATGGAAATGCGGAAAGATGGAACAATGCTAGAGCAAAAGGATATCTAAGAGACCAGAGAGGTAGAATTCAGATTCCGTTGGTAATGTTTAAAAGAAACTCAATTGAAAGAGATGCAAATTTAGCACAATTTAAAGATGTAAACACACTACCAGCTTATAAAAAATATTCTCAAAAAAATAGATACGAAAGATTTACGCTACAAAGTGGAGCAACAAGACCTTTTGAACAATATGAAGTATCTGTTCCTGATTATGTAACTGTTTCTTATGAGGTAATGATTTGGACATCGTTTACCGAACATATGAACAAAATTGTAGAAGCATTTCAATACGCAACTGATAGATATTGGGGTAAAGTGGATGGATACAAATTTAGAACTCGTATAGATTCATTTGATAATCAGCAAGAAGTTGGTGAGGGTTCAGAAAGAATCATTAGAACTTCTTTCACTATGGTAGTTAACGCTTACTTACTTCCTGAAACATATGATGAGAAGCCAACTGTTAAAAAATCATTCACACCTAAAAAAGTTGTTTGGGGTATTGAAACTGATTTAACTGGTGGAACATTTACAAATCCTAACATTTACAATGAATATCAGAATGTTATTGATTTCGTTGCCATTCGTAGTTCACAAAAAGCTGAATTTATTTCATCAGGTGACAGGGTCTCCAATCCAGCTGTTGTAAAATTAACAAATGTTAGATTACCTATATTACCAAATGAATTGATTGGTACATTTGATACAAAAAATTGGTTTAGGGTTTATATAAATACACAATTTATAACACCTGATTATTATACCTATTCTTTCAATGGTACAACTAACGAAATATATTTTAATATAATAAACCAAGAAATTTTTAAATCTGGTGGAGTTTTGGATACAAATGATGAAGTAGAAATAACAGGTAAATTTCAACAATTATGAACATAAAATTACTTAAAGACATAATGAAGCAAGTGAATGCTGTTGAGGAGTTTACTTTGGTAGAGCATAATCCAGACCATCCATTATATTGGATTTGGAAATATGATAATATACGAATAAAAGATATTGATAGTAGAATAGCTTCAAAAAGAAAACCTGATGCTAGATTTGATGTTTTTATTTGGGGTGGGTATATTGGTCCATCTGATTATTTATATGAGCAAGTTGGAAACTCATTGCATATAAAATTTATTAAATCAAAGTTTCCATCAACTATTGAAAACCCAAATGACCCAAACTTTGGTCAACCTTGGCAAATTGAAAGTTCTGATGAAGTTAAAATTAAAGGTGATTTAGAAATTATTGAATAATGGCGGGTAGAAAGAATCCAAATATTGATGTAGGTAATGTTACCAAAAAAAGAGATAGAAATTCTTTTAAAAATTTCGTATTAGATGTAATTAAAGATACATTTATATACGAATACACCCCTACATCATTTTCACTATCAGGAGAGATATTTACATTGATTCTTGGACCTGTTGATAATAGCTCACCAGCCGATGGTGATTATACTGATTATACTGATATAAGGGGGTATAGATTTGTTTACGAAGATTTAGTTGTAGATAATGTTCAAGATTATATTGATGTATATTTATATGGAGTAAAGCAATCAAAGGATAGATACAATGTTAATTTGTATAACCCGGCCAATGAAAAATTATCAGTAGCTCAAAACGCTAAAGGGGCTGTAAAAATTGAGATTGTTTTTACTGAAAGTATAACAAGAATACCATCTGAAGTACCAATATCGGCATTTCAAATAAAAGGAAAAATTGTAGAAGTTGACTAATGGCTAGATTAATACCACAGAAACAGATTGAGGAAATCAATATTTTTCAGGATATATCCGTAAGGAATTCTTTGGTTATATCTGGTTCGTTACTTGTTTCTCAGAGTTTTTCTATGGGTTCAAACCCAACTGAAAAATCTGATATAACTGGTTCTCTTGAAATAACAGGTTCACTTACAATAGATGGACCACTTAACTTTAAAGATGCTGAAAGTAGATTAAATGCAACCGCATCTTTTTCTGATATATCAGTTGATACTTTAAAGTTTGGAGGTATTCCAGTTGCAGAATTTGGTGGTGATGATGCTACGATTTATGTATCAGCCACTAGAGGTAATGATTCAAATGATGGTCGTTCACCTCAATTCCCAGTTAGAAGTATCAAACAAGCCGCTCAGCTAGTAACTCCCGGTGATGATGGTAGATATGGTTTACCAACGGGTTCAAACTTTACTGGTTTTAGAATCAATGTAATGGCAGGTACATACTTAGAGGATAACCCAATTGAACTTCCAAGAAACACAACTGTTTGGGGAGCTGGTTTGAGGGTTACCAAAGTTGTTGCCAAAAACGAAAACGAAGATTTATTTTGGGTAAACAGTGGTAACTATTTAGCAGAGATGACTTTTGCTGGTTTGAGAGTATATCCATCGGTTGATGATTCTCAAAAAGGATTTGCAATATCATTCGCACCAAACGCATTTATTACAACATCCCCATATGTTCAGAACTGTTCAATGATTTCTAACCAAGAAAACTCATTCTTGGAGAAATACGAAGCAATTCCTGCTGGTGGTGGTGGTTTGAATGTGGATGGTAATAGAATTCACCCCGATTCACCACTTGCTTCAATGGTATTGGATGCATATACTCAGATTGCACCAAATGGTGTAGGTTGTCAGGTTGTTGGTAGAGGATTCATTCAGTTGGTATCTTTCTTCACCAACTTCTCAGCATACTCAGTAAAAGTAATTGATGGTGGACAGGCAGTACTACTTAACTCCAACACCTCATTTGGTGATTATGGTATGTATGCTTCTGGTTCTCGTTTCATCACTGGTAGTGGTGGTAATACTGAAGCATTCTTAAATGTACAAGACAACTACTCAATTATTGTTGATACTATTGAAAGAGGTTTAGGTGAAATTCCTGATTTGGTACCAAATACAAAAGATGGTATTAAGGTAACTACTGAATTACAATATTTTTCATCATCTCAGGCAACAACTCAAGACGCAAAAGCTGTTGTATCTGATTATAGATTGATTGCTAATTTGATTGAAAGAGGAGTTGAGGATAAATTACCTATATTGGCTATTTCATCTGATAGAGGATATAACTCTGGTTCGGTTTGGAATATTAGTGGAGATTCTCAAATAACCGCATCAATCACAGCTTCAAATGAGGATGCATCTCAAATAGCTGATAATTTTGATATTGTATTAGATATCATCAACAGAGGAAACGCTGCAACATCATCTTATGTAAAACAACAAAATGTATCTGAATCTATTTACATTACCGATGTAACTCAATATAAATCATCGGCTGTATCTGATTATACTGAAGAATTAATCTCACAACGATTTGATACAATTATTTCTATTGTTGAAAATGGTGTTGATTTTATTCCTGATGTTAAATTAAATACATCTCAATCATTTAAGAGAAGTGAGGTAGACCAATATATAAGTGATTTGACTTCTTCATTAGAAGTAAGAAATATAGTAAGTGAATCATTATCAATTGTATATAACATTTTAGATAATGGAACGGGTTCTGCTCCAACTATTGAGTTGAGTAGTTCAATTGAAAATCCAACAATTGATTATCAAAACGCATACACATTATTAATTGAAAACATACCATTCATTCAAGAAGAAACTATTCTTTATTTATCATCTTCTTGGAGTGAATTTGAATACAATCAAGAAACTTGTAAAAGAGATATTGGATATATTATAAGTGGAGCTGCACATGACCTTCTTTATGGAGGAAATGAGGAATCGGTGAGAAGTGGTAATTTCTATTACTTATACCCATCAGATGCAACCACAACACAAAAAGACCCAACTCTAACAGCAGTTAAATATGCTACTGGTTTAGTTGATAATTTATTAGCAGATTCTACCTTTGTGGATACAACTGCTGAAAATGACAACGCATACGAATTATTATTTAATAACAAACGATTCATTCAATCCGAATCAATTGCATATGTTTCCGCATCTTGGAGTACATTTGAATATAACGAAGCAAAATGTGTTAGAGATTTAGGATACATTATTGATGCCGTTGCTACTGATATCCTTTATGGAGGTAACGAACGAAGTGTAACTGCTGGTAACTTCTATTACAAATATCCATCTCAAGCAACGATTAGTAATAGTACTTCTGGTGGCCAATTAAACCAAACAGTTGATGCTATTAAGTACGCTAAAAGATTGGCAACTAAATTAGCTAAAAACGAAACATTTGTAACTCAATCATCTGATACATTAATAATTGCTGACTTGATTAAAGATAATCGTTCTTTAATTCAAGACGAAACAATTACATACATCAATACAACATATCCAAACTTCTCATACAATGAAGCAAAATGTAGAAGAGATACTGGATATATTTTAGATGCTATTAGAACCGATTTAATTTATGGTGGAAATGAAAGAAGTGAAACCGCTGGTTTATATTACTACTTATATCCATCAATAGCTACTGATATTCAGTTAGATGAAACATTAGAAGGTATTAGATATACAAAAGGATTTACTCAAGAAGTAATTCAATCAAGATTAATTGAACAACCATCTTTAGCAAGTAACACTCAAAAAAGAATAAAGGTTGGTCAAATTGAATATATAACATCTTCGGTTAGTGGTACTGGGTTTGAAGCAAGACAAGTTAGTTCATCAATTGGTATTATTGAAGATATAATTAGATTTGGTAATGATTCTACATTGGGAGCAATTGCTGCAAATTCTGAAGAGTTTGAATGGAGAATTTCAAAACCAATTAGTGTATCTACATTAACTCAAATAACTTCATCAGTTACCGAATCGGCTAACATTGAAATAATTAACGATAACTTTGGTATCGTTACTGATATTATTAGTGGTGGAACATCTGCTACTCCTGAAGTAACATCTTCTTGGGAAAATACAATTAAAGTAACCAATACTTCACAATATGTTAGTGGTAGTTCAGTTGCTACATCTACTGAAGCATCTTCTATTAGTGAATCAATATCATTAGTTTCTCATATTGTTCAAAGTGGTATAAAATCATTTACACCATCAACCGCAACATATGACCCATCTAATGGTGATTTTGTGATGACTATTGCAAATCATACATTGGATACTTCAGATAGTATCTATCTAAAACCTGAATCATTCACATTCACTTGTGAAATGGATGGTAATAGAACTGAACACAAATTACCTGGAGTTGGGCAACCTGCTTACACTAATAGATTAAGTATCAATTCAAAAACTTCTGATACTATAACTGTAAATGTTGGTAAATCTGGTCCAAATGTGGAGTTCAATCCAACCAATGCATCCTATGACCCTGCAACTGGTGATTTTGTAATTACTGTGGCAAGTCATAGTTTGAGTGTTGGTGAGGGTATTGTACTTTCAGCTGAATCATTTGCATTCACTTGTGATATGGATGATAACCAATCAACCAAATCATATCCAAGAGTTGGTATTGACCCATATGCGGTTCGTTCATTACCAATCACTGCGGTAACTGAAACTACAATGACAGTAAATGTTGGAGCATCTGGTCCAAATAAATACTTCACACCATCTGCTGCATCTTATGATGCATCAACTGGTGATATGGTGGTAACTGTTGGGCAGCATGGTTTAGGAGTTGGTAGAAGTGTGGTATTGGAAGATGAATCATTCGCATTTACTTGTGACCAAGATGGTGATACAACAACTCATTCTTACCCAAGACCAGGTTCAGACCCATATGCTGGAAAATCAATTGTGATTACTTCAGTTGGTACAACATCACACACAATAACTGATGCACCTTATGATTCAGCAACTGGTGATGTAACTATAACAATCGCATCGCATGGATTCTCAAATGGTGATTACATCAAATTAGATGATAATTCTCTAACTTATACTTGTGTATTAGATGGAAATGTAACTGAGAAATCATATCCAAGAGCTGGATACGATTATCCGTCTGGAAGATGGTTAGAGATTTCAAATGTAACTACAAACACATTTGATATCAATATTGGTTCATCTCCATATGTAGGGGC
>Ga0255766_10005811_pt1 | contig 10175 bp, 12 predicted proteins | sample 071ome_23_FD_179966 | JGI IMG/M metagenome (GOLD analysis project Ga0255766, IMG submission 179966) | Coastal salt marsh microbial communities from the Groves Creek Marsh, Skidaway Island, Georgia - 071403BT metaG (version 2) | ecosystem: Environmental > Aquatic > Marine > Intertidal zone >... | reverse complement strand
CTACACCATATATTCTTGAAAATGAAGACCAGGCAAAATGAAATTTTTGCCTAGTGTGCGGTTCCATTACCCTTATAGTGTTCGGATTCATAGTAGTGCCCCTTCTTTGAACCGAAATAGATTGTAGCGATTACAAAAGGTATTGCCACTATAATGAGTGCTTTTCCTAACAAGTGTTCCATTAGATTACAGATGAATGTTTGGTGGTATAGTTCCACCGTCCGAGTGTATGAAAAATGCCTTTACAAGTGGCGATTGCAGTATTTCCGCCCCTAACCATAAAGTTGTATCCACCGTCCATATCATAAACATCACGATTAATGTCACAGTCAAGATATGCGATGCCCAATTTTGCAGAGTACTCTTCTCTTTCCCAACAGTCCGCAATACTGCTATTGCCATAATTAATAACAATATCGCCTTCACGACATAATCGTAGTAATTCATTGAATGTGTCCTCTACATTTTCTGTTGGTACAGACATCATAAAAATTCCTGGTTTCTTATCAGAAATAAATTTATGATTATGAATCACTTCAACAAGCACTTCCAGAGAAGTGGTACATCCACTGATATAACCCGCTTCATATTGTTCACAAGCTTTTTCATAGTTGTTCCTATATCCCCAGACTTCATATCCTTTATTGACCATACGGCGCGAAATACTTTCGCCAATCTTACCTAATCCGATAAGACCTACTTTCATACAATTCTCCCTGGAACATATTCCAATCCTTCAAGAATTTCATCAAGTATTTTTCCATACTCATTGAACTGTTTATCACCAGCAATAAAGCATCTTTGACGACGCCAAATTGCTTCCGCAAGTTTTCTTTTCTCTTCTTCCGTAAATTGATCGAATCTGTTCATTTAATTAACTCCATTGCTCTATGTAGTTGTTCAGAAATCTCCTCCATCTCTTTTACCAATAAGGTATCCGAGTAAAATTCCACTTAACCAGGCAATATAAAGATATAAGATACTGGAAATAAACTCAATAAATTCAGTCCAATTCATCATCAATCTCCTCATAAAGAGGGCAAGGTTCTTCAAACAAATACTGCATTCTCAATTCTTGAACTTTTTCTTGTAACTTTTCGTAGTCTTCTTCGGTCATTTGTTTTTGAATAAATCCTCTACTTGTTTGCGAGCATTACTCATTTTTTCTTTTTCACGTTCAGAGTGCCTATAACCACGCTTTCCATGATAAATGAAATGTCCTTGACAAATCATAGTGATACCGAAAAGAAATAAGGTGATAACACCTATCCATTCTATAATGTGATGTTGAGCCATGGAAATAAGGGAGGGATTACTCCGATAAGTCGAAGCAGACCTTCAGCAAAAAGTGCAAGAACAACCCAACCAACACACATACTAATAATCGAAGCATTCCGATTATGACGGCGTATTGCAGCATCAATCATCTCCTGAACTTCAGAACGAGTAACTAATTCCTCTTGTTCGTGCATCATTTTTCATCACCAAGAAACTTTGCCAGAGGGTCTCTTCTGGTCTTTACAATTTCAACTGCTCTCTTATAGAACATATTGTCAGTGTTGCCAGACTCTTCGAAGGTCGCCTTGATCTTCACCCAGTTATTATAGGTGTGCTGATCCATAGGTCCAGTGTTTAATATCTACTAGCTATAATAGTGAGTAGTTTCAGAACGTCAACTATGTGTTGGAATGAACAAAGTGCTTAAAAAATTGTTAAATTATATCCCATTATAGAATGTCAATGTCTGATATGATTCATGCTCAAGAACATCATAAACACCCCATGCTCTAAGAACACCAGAGCAGAATGATGATCCATTTATACTAGAACTAAATGCCACCTTCAACCGATGTTATCCAATAAGGTGTCCACCAGTCCAGTTAACAGTATCATTATATCCACTAATATTATAGGAACCACCACCAATTGTAACTTGCCATTGGATATAATCATTTGCATTTAAATCGACGATATGTGAATGAAAACCATGTGCAAAATTATATCTTCCCCAAACTTCAACGTGTTGTCTCGCAACAAGTCCATTATTTATCCATAAGTAAATATTTCCAGCTCCAGGAGTATTTTCACATCTTATAGTACACCATATTTTATATCTTCCAGCAACTGGAACAGTAATTCTTCCAGTAGAAGCACCACCAAGTATAGTGCTACCAGTAGATCCCGCTAGTGTAACACCACCTTTAAGAAAACATATCGATGGACTAGAACCAGTGGTATTAGAGGACCATCCAACAAAATTACTTCCAGCAGATACAGTTTCAGTGCTACTAGAATTAGGTCTCAAATTCCATGCTGGTTGTTCGGGCATGGTTACTTGACCACTTGGATGTATACGAAGTCTTTCTCTCCAATCAGTTGATCCACCACCAGCTCTTTGTTTTATACTAAAGTATGAAACATAATTACTAGACTTTACTGCATTGAGAGAAATATCTCCACCAGTTCCACCACCATTATAGAAGTTGACTGAAGAGAATGTTCCTGCAGTTTCTAGTGGATTTGTAATACGAAGTTCTGCTTCACTTCTTTGGTCTGATGTTGTAGAATAATTTGTAGCATCCGATTGATATATATGTAGTTTTGCATCTGGTTCAACGGTGCCGACTCCAATATTTCCACTATTACGCAGAACAAGATGTGCATCTCCAGAAGATCCACTCCTTAGTGCAAGTGTTTGAATTGAATTATATAAAAGTGTTCCATTAGCACCACCAATATCCTGACTTCCCCATTGACCTTGAATGACTAGATCTGTTTGCCCCTCATGTCTAAATCTAGCAAGGTTTTGACGACTTGACGACCCTGGTGCTTGAACATCAAGTTTTACTCCTGGACTTTGAGACCCGATGCCGACATTTCCACTTGAATTTATACGAAGTCTTTCATCACCATTGGTAGAAAAAAGCATAGCATTGTCACTATGCGAATAAGTCAATTGCCCTGGTGCTCCTTCAGGGTCTTGGAAAAGTAACCCAGGAGCTACTGTATTTGGAGTAAAGAATGTTAGGTATGAAGCAGCACTATTTTCAAGTATTAAACCAGTATTTGAATTTGATGAAGAAGCACCAGAAGTTCCATTAAAAACATGTATTTTTCTTTCTGGATTATCAGTCCCGATGCCGACCAGTCCACCTGAAGTTATACGAAGTTTTTCACTACCACCAATATCAAACATCAAATTTGCATTACTGCCTCTAGCATCTAGAGTTGCACCATCAGAACTTGCATATGCTTCTAGAGCATGATTTTGATTATTTCCTTCTATTCTTATACATGAGGTTCCATCTCGGGCAACTTCAAGACCGCTCCCATTACTAAATGTTGGATTATCAGTTCCTATACCAACCGATCCACCAGTAACATGAATTCCATTTTGGAACGTAGATAAACCAACAGCATCAACGCTAGTTACATCCTCATAAGTAAGAACACCAGCAACACTTACATTGCCACCAAAGGTTGCGTTTCCACTAGTATCTATTCTTAATCTTTCCGTCGTATCACTTGTATGGAAAGTTATGACATCACTACTAGCAGTGCTAGTAATACTAGTTACACCAATGATGCTGTTCTGATTAATTAATGTCATTTTATACGCTCTCCATTCTGGTATTTATTAAATTACAACATAATTTCCATCAATACTCAAAAGACCGTCAATATTAACTGGTCCTGCCATCATACCACTAAAATTAGTTCCAATATAGTGATTTCCACTTAAAGTATTATCATGAATTACCATACCATTTGCTATATAAAGACCCTTGAATGAGTTACCAATACCAGTTAGATCCGGATCATCAAGACTATTTGTATTAATACCAATCGATTTAGTTGTTGCGATACCAGCAGTATATCCAGTCCATGTTCCACCAGCAGCAACGGCAATAGTAACATCTACTGTATTACCACTAACAGCAAATGTATTACCAAGACCCAAGAAGTTGATTTGAGTAATACCAGCACCGATCTGAACACCTCCAGATTGAATACCAACTTCAGATGCTCCAACAAAATTTGTAGCGGTAATAATACCAGAAGCATTTATATTGGTAGTGGTTATATCTGCGGTTTCAATATTATCAGTGTTTCTTAGAGTAACATTTCCAGTTCTTCCATAGAATGCACTGACTCCACCACCACTACCAGTAACAGTTGCCCCAGCAAATCCAATATGACGAACTTGGATTTCTACTCCAAGTGCTGGAGGACTAGTAAAGGAAAGTGTATTATCAGCAACATAATACGCTCTTGTAGTTGTATTGTCGGATGGATACTGAACAACACCATCCAGTGTGACTAGAACATTTTCATTATTTGGTACTGTTTTTGATAGCGTAAAATCTTGTGTTACACCATCACCAGTAAAATTATCAACCTTATTATCAGTAATATCAAAGGTAGGTAAATTATTTGCTAATAGATTACCCCAGAATAAATCTGATGCTGATGGTGCTGCGGAGAATACAATAACACTATCAAAATCTATACCATAACCATTTGATGGACTAGAACTATCAAATCCTTGCTGAATGACACCATTGATAGAAATGGTGAGTTGTGCTGCCCTATGAAGTTTTGCCTTCGTCCCATTATCATAAGTTACTTTGAACCTGGTATTGAAACTATCAAAGGCAACATTGATCGTATGGGAGGATCCTACACCAAGTCCAACAATCTGTCTGGCATTACCAGCAATCGCATCACTATAAGTATCTGCTAATTTAATAGTATTATTATCTTCCTTAATAATATAGTAACTATTACCGTCGTTTAACCCACCAATATTTGTCCCACCACCATTCGAATATGTAATTTTCTGCCCATTGATAAATCGATGGGCATTAGAAATTATTGAATCATTGGCAACAGAAACGACACTAGAAGAAGATCCATCAAATGTTAAAGTATAAGAAGTAATATCATCCAATACTTTGAATGAATTATTCTCTCCCGTTGCTGGACGCAGTCCAATATATGCCATGTCAGTGGTTTTTTAGTTATTTATGTGATGACTCAAACATCACTAGGATACCAAATATTAAATCTAATATCAGCAGTTCCAGATGTAATATCTTGAACCCGAAGATTTGTGTTTCCAGCATTAGATGTCAGTGTATTAATTAATATATAATCACTATTATCAACTATTCTCGCAATAACACCATAATTTGCTAAAGTTACATTTTGACACCATACAGCAGAAGTATAGTATTGAGCTGTCGAACCCTGAGAATAGACAGTAAATGGGAGATTGCGAATAACAAAATTACCTGTAGCTGTCATTCCAGTAGTATTAATATTGGTTAAGTCTACGCTTATGTGGACCATCTGACCAATTTTCACATAATGACCATCAACTTGCCCCACTGCCGCCTGATTTCCACCTGTCGTAGCATCATAAATTTCAGGTGTCCAAGTTCCTTCTTCATAGTCATCAAAAAGTTCAGAATCTGTTGTTCCAGACCCATTAGCAGTCGCAGAGAAGTCAATACCAGTTCCTGCTGTTGTAAATACGATATTTTTATTAACCTCAACACTACCGATTTTAACCTTTAACTCCGTATCATATGTTATTGGATCATCTACACTAGTTCCCGTAGAAGCAACTTGAAGAGTGATCTGTCCATTTTGACTATCACAAGCAAAATCTATATTTGCTGCTCCTCCACCAGCAAATGTGTATTTTTCTCCATTATTATAATAAGATCCAGCTCTGATTAATAAATTACCACCACCATCATTCCAAGAAATACGTTTTTGACCAACATTATCAAACATTAACGACCCGCCGCTAGCACTTAACCACAATGCCGCATCAGAAAGAGAATTGTCTTCATTATTAGTTAATTTCAACATTCCACCAGCTTCTAATATACCATCAGAAGTTATACGAAGTCTTTCCGTGATATCATCAATACTGGATTGGTTTGTTCCAGTACCAAAAGATAAATCAGCGTTATTGCCACCAGCATCGATCGCACTAATGTATGATGTATAATCTCCACCCGAATTTCTAAATGCTACACCGCGATCTAAAGCATTATTAGATGTTCTAATTGTAAGTTGATTTTTTCCAGAACCGCCATAGATTTCGACTCTATTGGAATCCTGTATTGATAAAGCAGCAGTATTTGCGATTGATACACTGCCACTATCTGTCACATAAAAATATAAATGACCGCCATCATTGCCTGGTGCTACGGATTCGATTTTTGTGGCAGTATAAACAGTGGCACTAGAATCATTATCATAGTTTTGCCCTTCAATTCTCGCAAAAACACCATCAGCACTCTGCCTAGATCCTTGTTGTATAAATGATGCAGTTCTATAATTATCTATTGGATTTGATTGTTTAATTACTCCATCAAATACCTCAAGTTTTTCGGTTGGATTATCAGTCCCGATGCCGACATTGCCACTTGAAGTTATGCTAAGAAGATCATTGGTGCCAAAAGCAGCATTATCAGAAGATCCATAAGAAAGTTTGAACTTATCTGCATCACCATCATCAACTCCCATTATATAAGATGATGCATTATTGACAACGTATTCTACAGCAGCATCGCCACCACCAAAATTAAACTGTATTTTGGCAGGAGCATCTGTTCTTTCTACCAAAAAAGGAGTGGAACTATCATCAATAGAAACGTTTAATTTTGCTGCTGGATTATCACTTCCTATGCCAACTCTATTATTATTATTTACACAGAAAGCCTCTCCATTAAGAGTATCAATCGTAATTCTTGGTGCTCCACTAGAACTAGACTTCATCCTATGTTGGAATCCATAAGTATTCCAGTTAGTAGTAGCACCAGTCCAATCTTTTGTTCCTACTATCAGATATGGTCTGTCTTCATCAGAAGTATAAGTAATGTTCTGAACTAAAATACCCCCAGTAGAACTTGCAGTTTCATTATATACATTTAATTTTGCTGATGGATTTGTGCTTCCTATGCCGACATTACCATTTGTTTTAAAATAAGCGACACTATTACCACCACTAACAATATTAATCTTTGATGCTTGATTTCCAGTTCCAATCAGTTGGATTTCATTGGCATCTGCATCAATATCAACTCTAAAAACATTAGTATCAGATGTTCCTTTTTTCTCTGCTCTTATGATCTGAGAAAATCCAGATGTTCCAGAGTTATCTCTAGCAGCAAATATTCCTGCTGGATTATCTTGTCCAATACTTGCTCTACCATCAGAAAAGACATAAAAAGCCTGTGTAGAAGCAGCACCAACTTGTAAAATGTCTAATGGATTATCAGTCCCGATGCCGACATTGCCAGTTGAATCTATACGAAGTGCTTCACTCCCATCAGTCTCAACAGAAACAGTATTATCAGCAGGAAATCTTATTGCCGTTGTAGTATTTCCTGTGTGTACAATTTTATCTACAATTTCAAAATTATCATCTCCAACCGTCACTGTTACAATACCAGCAGATGCTTGAGAAACGTTTAGATTAGTTCCAAAATCAACGGTTGCAGCAACACCAACTGTCGCACCACTATCTTTAATATTAATACCAGATCCAGATGCTGTTACACCAGTCAATCCAGAACCATCACCAATGAAAGTGTTTGCAGTAACTACACCAACAACAATGTTTGGAGTATTGGAGAGTGAAGTGGCAGTAGTCGCAGTACCAGTTACATTACCAGTTACATTACCAGTTACATTACCAGTTAGTGCTCCAACAAAACTTGATGCCGTAACTACACCAACAACAATGTTTGGAGTATTGGAAAGTGAAGTGGCAGTGGTCGCAGTACCTGTCACATTTCCAGTTAGTGCTCCAACAAAACTTGATGCCGTAACTACACCAACAGCACTAAGATCTTGTACAGTATATCCACCAGATGTAGTAATACCAGCGGCAGCAACTTTTGTAAATGCCATTTATATGACTTCTTTTTTACCTATTTATGTAATAAGTCGAATACTACCAAACAATAGTATTCGACTTTCAATCATATTTTAATTATCAGACACCAGGTCCTGCTGTTTTATCAGCAACTAACTTGAGTCTCCATGCTTCTTTGACTGCATCTGTCCAAGCAGCGGTTGCGATTGCCGCCACATCAGCGTCTTCGCCAGAAAGGTCAGTGTCTACCAGAGCATCATTCTCATCCAGTGTTCCTGGATGAAGAACATGACGGTGGAATGAGCGGGTGACTTCTACTCCGTCTCTTTCAATCACAGTCGCACAGCGAACTTGGACTGCTTTGTATTGTCCGACAACTTCAATCTTGTCGTTTTCGCATCTTTCAGTAAGTGCCATTAGGATAATCCTCCGAATTAAACAGGTTTAGGCGTAGTATTTATGAGTCTGTAAAGTATTGACCACACAGATTAAGTTGAGAATTAACATTGGTAACTGCGTTGCCGTTAATATTTTGGGAACTAGAATCACGATAACTTAATGTAGTATTATTTTGAGCCACTAACCAGAAACGCCTGTTATTTGTAGTATCAAAGTTTCCAGGATAGGTAATAATAGCGCCCCCAAGTTCGGGAGCATGTCTGGATGTAAAGGGAAGTCCACCTATCTCAATAGCTTGTGCTGCTCCTTGTAAGTTTCCATCACCATCAATAGTTAATGTAAATGTAACAAGTCTTCCAACCTTTGTATATTCGCCAACTTGACGAGTATATCCACCGCTTACAGTTCCTGCTGTAAAAGTTGGAGTAAAAGTTCCTTCTTCATAATCGTCCAAGAGCTCAGAAGTCATTCCAGCGGCATTGGAGTTCGCAGAGAAGTCAATACCAGTTCCTGCTGTTGAGAATACTAGGTTTCCGTTGGCGACTTGGATATCACCACCTGATGTTATACGAAGTCTCTCGTAATTTTGAACTTGACCCGTTAAGTTTCCACTTGCATTTGTAAAAAATTTGAGTGTGGATGCTCCACTTGTTCCTGCTGATGCAGAAATTGCTGATGGAGCATAGTTATTATCACTACCATAAGGAGCAAAATAAATCGTTGCTCTGTTAGCAGTGCTATTTCCAGAAATTGGTGTTGCTACTGAAAGTTGACTTCCAGTCCAGTTTATTGCATCAGAGTCAGCAATGTTTTTTGCTACATGGAAGTGTGCTTGTACATTATCCTCTCCGACACCAACTTTACCATCAGAAGTTATACGAAGTCTTTCACTTCCATTCGTTGATGCGGTAATGGTATTCGTAGACCCACTTATCGTCGCACCAGTCGCTACTGTTACTCCACCAGTCACATCGGCACTGATTGCCAAAGTATTACCAGTAGAGTCATAAAAGTTCAGAGCACCACTCTGAGCAGTAATACTGTTGATACCAGATATACTATTATTTCTAATAACAGTCATTTATGATATTAAATCTTTCAAGTATTTATCAGACGACGACATACTCTCCGTCAATCGTCAAGACTCCAGTGACATTTGCAGGTCCAGCAATGAGTCCGCTGTAGTTGGTTCCGATGTAATGATTACCAGTCAGAGTGTTATCAAAGATAATCATACCATTAGAAACATAGAGTCCCTGGAATGAGTTTCCTGCTCCAACCAACTCGGAGTTATCAAGATTAGTTGTATTAACACCTACCGACTTAGAGGTTGCAATACCTGCAGCATATGTTGCCCACGTGCCACCAGCACCAGCACTTCCCCCAGAAATACTAATATCTACTGTAGTGCCATTGACCGCAAAAGTATTACCAAGACCAACAAAGTTAAGTTGAGTAATACCTGCTCCGATTACAGTTCCACCAGACTGGATACCAATCGCTGATACAAAGTTTGTGCTGACACCAGACAGAGTGCCTGTTAGGTTTGTGATGTTGGCAGTGGTTGCAGTAACAACACCAGTAGAATTGATATTACCAACAGAAACATTATCTGCAGTAGTCAGTGTTGCGTTTCCTGTGCGTCCATAGAAACCAGTGACAGCACTAGAAGTTGCTCCAGCAAAACCAATATGTCTGACTTGAATGGAAACACCAGCACCAGGAGCAGAAGTAAATGTAAGCACATTGTTGCTTACACTATATGCTCTGGTAGTTACTGCGTCTGATGGATACTGGACAACACCGTCCAGGGTTACCAGGACATTCTGATTATTCGCCGGTGACTTGGAGAGTGTAAAGTCAACAGCACTGTTGTTTC
>Ga0255766_10005810_pt1 | contig 10175 bp, 8 predicted proteins | sample 071ome_23_FD_179966 | JGI IMG/M metagenome (GOLD analysis project Ga0255766, IMG submission 179966) | Coastal salt marsh microbial communities from the Groves Creek Marsh, Skidaway Island, Georgia - 071403BT metaG (version 2) | ecosystem: Environmental > Aquatic > Marine > Intertidal zone > Salt... | reverse complement strand
CCTACTGGTTATATGGCAAGCACCCCTCGATAGCTGCTTTAAAAAATCCTGCGCGGAGAATTGAGCGAGCCTGCGTTACTGATATTTTTGCCGAAGCTAATCAAGAGGTCCTTGAACAAGCGGAACGCAACGGTATCAACGTGGTAAGATCCGCCCCGCCAGAACTCGATCGCCTTCTTGGTAGGGATGCAGTGCACCAAGGAGTGGCTCTTGCCGTTCACCCGTTAGAAAATCTCGACGTAGCCGAATTAAGAGCATTAGACGATTCCTCTACAGTCGTTGTGCTCGACCAGGCAAACGACCCCAGAAATGTAGGTGCTGTTATCAGGGCAGCCGCAGCATTTGGCGCATCAGCAGTAGTCACGACTGAGCGAGCTGCACCTGACGAAAGTGGACTGTTAGTGAAAGCTGCTGCAGGAACTTTCGAATACGTAACCTACTTAAAATGCCCCAATCTCGCTCGAGCGATAGATACACTAAAGTCCAATGGATTTTGGACATGCGGTCTCTCGGGAGAAGCCGAAACTGAATTGCATGACGCACCTTTTGATCGACCCACTGCGTTAATTATTGGGTCGGAGGGGAATGGCCTCCGACGTCTGACAATCGAGCGGTGTGACTCAATTGTTAGAATACCGATGACACAACAAGTAGAGAGTCTTAATCTTGCTAGTGCCGCTTCAATAGCTCTTTATGAGCGATGTCGTGGTATGGCTAAGTAGGATTACTAGACCCAAACGGGCTCTGTATTTTGGTAGGAGTTTTAAGTCAAAAATATCTACTAACACCAAATTTTTCTGATTATTCCTCGGTGAAATTGGATTGTTTTTATATTGGCAACTCATGCCATTGAGACGCCATTGCAATTAAGCCAGAAGGCCAATTTTATGATCTCTTTCGACATCATGAAACTTCCAAATGACTTCGTACCTAACGCCTATCAATATTTCGAGCAGTTAAGGCAAGAAAGCCCTATTCACTGGAATGGTGATGGTTCGTTAATCCTAACTCGATATGAAGACATAGTTGCCGTTTATCGAAACCCTGACGTGTGGAGTTCTGACAAAAAAGCGGTATTTAAACCAAAATTTGGCGCTCAATCTTTACTTTATGAGCATCACACAACCAGTTTGGTCTTTCGAGATCCGCCAGACCACACCCGAATACGAAGACTTTTTCAACATGCATTCACCCCCAAGGCTTTGATAGCGCTTGAGCCTCGGATTCACTCACTTATTGACGGGTATCTAGACCAACTCGCTGATAGAAAAAAAATGGAGGTGGTTTCGGATTTTTCCTTCCGTCTTCCAGTTGAAGTTGTCTGCGACATGCTAGGGGCGCCAAAAGAAGACCGCGAGCTTATTCGAGACTGGGCATTGCAAATACTTGGGGCTTTAGAGCCACAAATATCAGACAAGCAAATGCTTTCTGGAAACAAAGCAGTTGAAAATTTCAAAGCTTACTTGCAAGACCAAATAGCTACTCGTCGACGAAATCCAAGTGCACGCAGAGAAGGAGAAATCCTGTCAGACCTCATGACTGCTGAAGAAGAGGGAAGCCGATTGACAGAAACCGAACTTCTTCACCAATGCATTTTCATGCTTAATGCAGGTCATGAGACATCTACCAATATGCTATCACATGGCATTCATGAGTTTCTCCAAAATCCAGGAGAGATTGATCGTCTAGTAAAAAACCCAGGACTCTCAGAGACCGCAACAGAAGAAGTCCTCAGATATCAAGCACCAATTCAAATCAACAACCGATTGGCTCTCTCTGATACGGAGATTGGGAAATTCAAAATCCCGTCAGGTACAACTGTTCATCTTATGTTAGGAGCGGCCAACCGCGACCCGTCTCAATTCCCCGAACCAAATCTCTTCGATATTGCAAGACGACCAAATCGACATTTATCGTTTGGACTTGGAATTCATATTTGCGCTGGAAATACACTGGCACGGATAGAAGCTAGAATGGCCTTTGAAAAGCTTTTCCAACGTTTTCCAAAAATCAAACTAAGCCGCCCAGCGGAGCTCAGCGACAGAGTACGTTTCCGAGAAGTCACCAGACTTGAGATCGAAATTTAATGTCCGACTGGATAAAACTCCAAACTAAACCTATTACCAAAGTACTAGATTAAAGCGAGGCTGTTGATATGTTCAATTTCTTGCACGCTCAGAAGAAATTAGAGCTACCTGACCCAAAGCAAGCATTACCTGGTCGCGAAATACCCCTGTCTACCCCAGACACCCATTTTGTCTCCGGAGCCAGTCTAAAGCCGCCTTTCCCAGAGAATGTCCAAACTGTACTTCTGGGGTTGGGTTGCTTCTGGGGAGCGGAAAGAATTTTCTGGCAGACAGAAGGTGTATATTCAACAGCCGTGGGTTATGCGGCGGGGATTACACCAAACCCGACCTATGAAGAAGTGTGCTCGGGAATGACTGGGCATAATGAGGTTGTGCTTGTCTGCTTTGATGAAACTAAAGTCTCTTTCGAGACGCTATTGAAGCGTTTTTGGGAGGGTCATAATCCTACCCAGGGCATGCGACAAGGAAATGATGTTGGAACCCAATACCGTTCAGGAATTTATGTAACTTCCGGTGAACAGAAGACTGCTGCGGAAGCAAGTAAAAAAAGCTACCAGCAAGCTCTTACAGCAGCAGGATACGGCAACATCACAACGGAGATTCTGGACTATCAAAATTTTTTCTATGCAGAGGATTATCACCAACAATATCTTGCAAAGAATCCAGCTGGATACTGCGGATTAGGCGGGACAGGTGTTCCCTGCACCAATACCTGAACATCATCAAATAGAAATGGGAAGCCGATAGGCTTCCCATTATACTTAGGTATGTGAACTCGATTTAAATTGTGGCTTCGATCGCCCCCAATCGTTTGGTTAATTTTAGATTTTCAGAATAATCGATTGGGACAGCGACTATAGCAGGACCTTCTTGGGCGAAAGCCTCTTCCAAAATAGATGGAAGATCTTCGGTCTTCCTAACAACTTTGCCGTAACAACCAAATGCATCTGCCAATTTTTCGAAGTCAGGGTTGGTAAATTTAAGGTCAGAGTGTTCGTCAAATTGGTTTTGCTGCTTCCATTTTATGAGGCCGTATTCCTCATCGCAGAAAACAACGCATACGAATGGTATTTTATTTCGAACCGCGGTTTCTATGTCCTGAACATTCATCATAAATCCAGCATCACCTGCAATGCAGCCTACCTTACTATTGGGCATTGCAATCTTAGCTCCGATAGCACCAGGCAAAGCAAATCCCATCGTACAAAAGCCATTTGAAATTTGGCAGGTATTTGGCTCGTAACACTGGTAATAGCGAGAGACCCACATTTTATGAGCACCCACATCAGACAACATGACATCTGATGGCCCCATGATGCGGCGCATTTCGTTAATGACACGCTGAGGCTTTACAGGGAATGAATTGTCATTAGCCTCTGCCGTTAAATCTTCCCAGATCGTCTTTCGAAGCTGCGCATGCTTCTTAATATCAAATAGCGGCAAACTACCTTCATAGCGCTCGTTAATAAGCTCATTCATCTGCCAGAGACTGTCGGCAACATCTGCTACCATATCTACATCAACGGGCAATGCAGAATCTACTTCAGCGTGTTCAAAGTCGATAACGATTACCTTTTTCTTCTTGCCCTTCATCCAGAAAGCTGGCGCGTATTCTACCAGGTCATATCCCGCTGCAACTATAACGTCAGCTTCATCAAGTAGAAGATTCACATGATCACGGCCTTGAAGGCCTAGAGTAAACAAGCAGTGCTCATCATCCATAGAGACGGCACCTTTACCCATGAAGGTATTCACTACAGGAATACCAGTTTTATGAGCCAAGCGTCGAAGTTGTTCTGAGGCACGCTTTCGCACACAACCATTACCAGCAAGGATCACAGGATTTTTGGCGGCAGCAATTATATCTACTGCCTGTGCAACTGCCTTATGATCAGCTGCTGCACGACGGGTTTTCTTTGGGGCCAGAGGCTGCACGTCTACCATATGTTTGGCCACATCTTCAGGCAGTTCAATAACCGTAGCACCTGGCTTTTCAGCTTCTGCCACCTTAAATGCTTTACGCACCACTTCAGCAACAGTGCCCGCGTTATAAATGGTTTGCGCCCACTTCGTGATTGGCCTGAACATGGCAATCGCATCCATGTTCTGGTGGCTTTCCTTATGCAATCGATAAGTTCCAGCCTGCCCAATAATTGCAACCAATGGCGCACGGTCCATATTGGCGTCCGCAACACCTGTCACCAAGTTTGTGGCACCCGGTCCCAGGGTGCCTAAGCAAACACCTGCTTTACCGGTTAATCTTCCATACAGGTCGGCCATAAATGCCGCTGCCTGTTCATGCCTACAGAGAACAAATTCAATTTTTTTGCTCTTCTTGAGAGAAATCATGAAATCAGCATTCTCTTCGCCCGGAACACCGAAGATGTGGGTAACCCCCTCTTCCTCCAGGCATTTCACAAAAAGGTCTGATGCTTTTATTTGAGACATGCTTATCCCCCTAACTTTTCAAGTAACTTATCTACTGGCTTTTCGGGCACCTCTAATGTCAGCCTTCTCCAAGCCTAAGAATCTCAATTCGACAAGAGCATAGTCTTACAGATGCATAATGTCGCGTAAACTTAGGTTTTTACTCCTAAAGCGCGTCCAACGCGCGCTTAACTTCGGCTTTCAAAGGATCAGCAGATAAGAGCTTGGGGAGGAGTTCTGACCAAAAACGACGCGCTTCTTCTTTATTACCGCTTTGAGCTGCAGCCTGTCCAAGACGCCAGCTAGCTTGGGGATTACCAGGCTCTCTTCTAAAAGCTCTTTTCAGAGCATTCTCAGCCTCTTCAGATATTCTCCCACCATTTATTGAAATTAAAACCTCAGCAAATTGGACCAAGAGGCCAGCGTTACCAGGTTGAAGAGCCAAGGCACTTTTCAGAGCAGCAGCTGCCTTGGCTTGCTCATTCAGGACCATGTAAGAATTAGCTAGTCGGAGCCAGCCGCTAAAGTCGTCAGGATTGTTTTTCATCTTTTCCGCCAATCCATCGACCATACCGCGGATCATTTCAGCTCTTTCTTCAGGCGGCATATCAGCAGCGTCAGCGATCTGTTCACTTGACGGACCAGGAATCCGTTCTTCTTCAGAAACATCCTGAGCTTTTTGGGAAATTTCTTTAAGGCGATCCGAAACTGTTGTGCGCCAGGGAGCATCTTTTGGAGCGGAACTTAGCATTGCTGTGAATGCAGTGCGTGCCTCTACTAGATTGCCGCGGGTAACATGTGCTTCCGCCAAATAATAACGGGCGCGGGGATCGCCAGGGTTAATAGTTAATACCTGCGCAAAGAGCTGCTCAGCCTCCTGCTCGACGCGACCTCCTGCTGCCGCCACGATAGTTTCTGCAAGTTCACCAATCTGTTCTGCAGCCGGCGGGTCAGAGCGTTCTACAGCTTGCCGAAAGGCGCTTATTGCATCATCCAAACGCCCGAGAGCAACAAAAGAGCGACCTAGCAAAGACCAACCTTCGATGCGGCCTGGGTTCTTCTCCAGGTCCTTTTGTAAATTTGCTACAAGACTATCGAAACTATCGTCAGGCCTAACTTTTTCATTATTGTTTGCCTGCAGAGATTGACGCACGTTTACGCTTGTTACCGTGGCCAAAACGACAGAACCAAGCGACGCAAGGATAGCAAGACTGAATACTACTGCCAGAGGCCATTTGGGCTGGGAATTGGATCGGATCAGTTTCATCCCCGACATGATCAGGATGACAACGGAAATAACAGTGGAACTTATCCAGAAAACCATATTTCTAATTCCCCTGTTTTAAGTTCCTCAACTCGACCATTTGAACAAAACTGCTGATCGGTCTCTTGTATCTCGATAGACTATTTAGCCTATGAAAGCGTGGTCGCAATAACCAAAAGCACTTTTGTCTTTTAAATAGTACATCCCCAAAAGAAATTGGAGGGTTCAAGTTGAAAAGGCGTTATTCGAATTGATTAAAAAGGGGCACATTGAGAAAACTTCAAGTGCTTGGAATCCTTAAAGGCTGATAAAAATTCCCAACCATTATTTGGAAATACTAGCGCTCCGAAAAGGAACGAGCTGCAACACTTGGCGTCAGCGCTTTTACTAAATCACGCATGTCTAATTCCCCAACAGCTTTTCCATCCCGCATAACTCGATAATTGTGCGTGGTATCGCCTCCAGAAATAGCTATAAGGCTCTCCAATGTATCATTGTGATCAACTTCACCCGCAATTTCACGACCAGTTGAATGACTTTGCATAACGGACCGAACTCGGAGCACCCTTGCTCTGTTGATGTCGCTAACAAAGTCTTCAATGTAAGGATCCGCCGGCTTTAAAAGGATACCCTGTGGCTCCCCCTGCTGCACAACCTCTCCTTCGTTCAAGATGACAAGATGATCGGCCAACTTCATAGCCTCATCTAAGTCATGAGTTATAAACACAACTGTTTTATGCAACTCAGACTGCAATTCTAAAAGTAGATCTTGCATATCAGTGCGAATTAAGGGGTCTAGGGCTGAAAACGCCTCGTCCATCAACATGATATCTGTATTTGCTGTCAGAGCTCGCGCAATTCCAACGCGTTGCTGCATCCCGCCCGATAGCTGGTGTGGGAAACTATCTTCATAGCCTTCTAGGCCAACCCGAGCCAACCACCTGCGGGCCTCTCCTTCGCGTTCATCATCGTTATGACCACGAACTTCAAGGGCGGTAGCAGCATTTTGTAAAACTGATTTATGAGGTAGGAGCGCAAATTTTTGGAACACCATTGACATCTTCCGACGCCGAAGTTCTCTCAAGCCGCTTTGATCTAACTTCATTACATCTTCACCGTCGACGAGAATTTCACCGTCTGTAGGCTCAATGAGTCGATTAAGATGACGGATCAGAGTTGACTTACCTGAGCCAGAAAGCCCCATGATCACCGTGATCTCGCCAGCTTTCATGTCGACGTTAATGTCTCTTAATCCTAAAACATGTCCGAAATCCGCTAATAACTCCTGTTTACGAACGCCATTATGGACATGTTCCAACATAAGCTCAGGGTCAGGCCCAAATATCTTGTGCAGTCCGCGTATTCTAATTTGTGGCATCAATGAGGAAGATCCTTTGTTGTCCAACTCAAAGGCCTCCTGCTTTAGATTTATCGACACGGTCGAGCGCCGCTTTGCTCACACGATCGAGAACAACAGCAAGCAAAACGATACCAAGGCCTGCAACCAAGCCGACGCCAAGCTCCAGATTACGAATGCCACGCAAAACCAGAACCCCTAAACCTGGAGCAGACACAAGAGAAGCGATAACAACCATCGCCAAACTCATCATAATAGTTTGATTAATACCGGCCATAATGTTTGGAAGCGCAAGTGGCATCTCAACACCAATCAACTTTTGACGGTTGGTCATTCCAAATGCATCCGCAGCCTCGATCACATCTCGATCTACAAGACGTATTCCAAGATCTGTTAAGCGTATCACAGGGACAATTGCGTAGAGAATAATGGCAATTCCATAAAGCTTAGATTCTGTAACTGAAAAGAGGAAAATTAAGGGTATCAAGTAAACAAAACTTGGTAATGTCTGGAGTAAATCCAGGACTGGCAGTGTAGCTTTCTGAAAACGATCGCTCTTGGACATAGCGATCCCCAAGGGAACACCCAACACCACTGATATTGAGGTGCACACAAAAATAATAGATAGGGTCTGCACAGCACTATCTAGATGGTCAATAAATCCAAGCAACGCAAATGATACCGCCACCAAAACTGAAACGCGTAAGCTTCGTGTAATTGACCAGCATACCAGTAGAAGTAAGGGCAGAAGAACCCACCAAGGCATACTTGCAAAAAGCCATAAAGCCCCATCTAGCATCCAGCTTAACGGCTGCGTTAACGGGTCTAAAACAATCTTCAAACTATCTTTGACATCTAAAAATAACTGCTCCAACCCTGCAGTCATCTCTCGTGTACGTGGCATCGCCCCGCACGCCTCATGAAGAGTATCAAGGGAAGGAAATGGAAAACTCTCACCGTCCTCAGCAGCTTGCTTTCCTTTTGCCTTAGCTAGAAGCTCAGCCATTGACATTGGCCCATCTTGCTTCCCACCATCACACCAAGCGCGCAGCCCTAGACTATCGAAGAGCCAGTCATAAAACGCCAAAGGTTATCTCCCCCAAAAAAACAGCCCGGGCGATCTGATAGATTGCCCGGGCTGAATTTGAACGCAAATCTTATTTAATAAGCGCCTTGAGGTTGTTCCGCGCCTTATCATTTAACCACTTGGACCAGACGCTGGAATATTTATTCAGGAAATAAACTGCGGCTTCATCGGCAGATGCTTTGTTTTCTTCCTGCCAAGCAAGCACCTCTCCCATTTGAGCATTAGTAAAGGAAACATTCTTCATAAGGCTCGTAATGGTTGGATTTTCACTGGCAAACTTATCCGTTACGACTGTTAGAACAGTTGATGCAGGGTAAGGTGACAGTCTTGGATTAGGGCAATCATCTTTGGAGTTACATGCATGTGCATCTGCATTGAAAGGCCCAACGTCCACACGTGTCATTTCATATTTACCGAGAACGGCTGTTGGAGCCCAGTAGTAACCGAACCATGGCTCTTTATTGGCATATGCCGATGCAATTGAAGCGGCTAGAGTTTCCCCAGAACCATGTCTAAAGACTTCCAGACCAGCAGCCTCTAAGCCAGCGCCACGGGCATTATTTGCGTTGATCCGCTGACATGCCCAACCATCTGGGCAATTATGGAACCGACCACCAACAAGCTTTGGATTAGCTTTAACGCCAGCGATAGTCTTCAATTCGGGATGGGCGTCTGCAAGATACTTAGGAACCCACCAACCTTCGACACCACCATCTGATAGCACTTCTGTAAGAGGCTTCACTTTGCCTTGGTCTCTGAGTTTGTCGTAAGCGGGAGAACCATTAACCCATAGTTCAGTAAGGATATCAGGCTCACCGGTCTCGGCAACCGAAGCGATGGCTGGATTAGTTGAAGACGGGACTAGCTTAACAGTACAGCCGTAGCCTTGCTCCATCAGAAACTTTGAAACGGCTGTAACAACAGCAGAAGACGCCCAGTTCATCTCAGTGATAGAGACTTCTCCACAAGAGTCAGCCTTAGCCACTCCACCTGAAAAACTAACCGCAACTGCCGCAGCGAGCGCTAGAGCTCGGAACTTCATATTACTCTCCTTAATTTCACAAAAATTATCAGGCTTTCTCGATTAAAAACCGGATTGCTTAAAAATTGTGTAGTAATAATAGTTATAATTTCTGTGTTATAATAAGTCTACGTACGATTATTATATTTTATATATATTAATTTTTATTGTATTTTATCTTTATAAAAAATATAGTGATTTCAAAACAAAATTTAATAATTTATTTTTTATACAATAAAAAATTTGTCTTTTTTGAATTAAATTGTTGTTTTGTTTTTATGTTTACAAATTATTTTTAATAAAAAATTCTTATATATTTAACTTTTTTTTAAATAAAAAATGGTAATATTTTTCAATAAATATAATTTGCGTTAATACAAAAAAACACTCGTTATGTAATATTTTTTTTATTTTATTATTGATTTTTTACAAGTCTAAAATACATAAATAATTTTAATTATTGTAGTAATTAATTTTATTACTATTTTTTTATTTATTTTCTTTTGAATATCAAAGGGCTTGCTTCATCAATATGGTAGTGCTCACATGCCTGCCAGTTCCTAAGGAGAAAGATGCGGTGGACAAAAATTCTTGGCCTAAAGAAATAATGCAAATGGCTGGCTTAAAGGTCGACCAAAATCGCGCCATAGAAATCAGCACAGAGGCTAGCCGCATAAGTGCCGGAGTAGCGCGCGTGGCTTATGCTCATTTTGGTTTCTATGACGAACCCATGCAGTTCCTTGCAGCTCTTGAGGATTTGGCGGAGGAAGATCATTGAATCGTCCCAACCGACTACAAAGCCTTGTTGATCTTATGGACGACCTTAATCACGGTCACATCTCGTCCCTGGAGGCCACGCAGGGGCGTTTAGAAATAATAAGAAGTTGGCAACCTGTAATTAACGCATTTGTTTCCATTGACGAAGACCAGGC
>Ga0255766_10005803_pt1 | contig 10181 bp, 9 predicted proteins | sample 071ome_23_FD_179966 | JGI IMG/M metagenome (GOLD analysis project Ga0255766, IMG submission 179966) | Coastal salt marsh microbial communities from the Groves Creek Marsh, Skidaway Island, Georgia - 071403BT metaG (version 2) | ecosystem: Environmental > Aquatic > Marine > Intertidal zone > Salt... | reverse complement strand
TTCTTGTTCTTCTCGACATTTTTCTCCTCGACAATCGCCGTCGAGTCCTTCTTCTTCTTCTTCTTCTTCCCGAGCGACGCCCACGCGCTGGACATGATTTATTGAATGCCAGCACGACCGCCACCACCGAAGAGAAGAAGAAAGAAGAAGAACAACAACAACGACGAGATCCCGAGGAGAAAAAAATGAAGAAAAAAGCGAAGCAGGTCAAGGAAAAAATCTGAAAAATCGTTTAGTTTAGGGTTTTAGAATTTCTACCAAATTTTTCCCCGATTCGTCGCGTGATTTCCCCTCATTTCATTTTGAGAAAAGAGGGTGCGGCGCCGCTCCGTTCGGCTCCGAGGTAAGCCGCGCGCGTTTGATCTCTTTCGAACTTTCGTTGCGTTTCTTCTTCTTCTTCTTCTTCTTCTTCTTTCTGTGTTTGTGTGTGTGTTTGTATATGTATGTATACATATAACATCTTCGCGTTCTCTCTTCTTCTTTCTGTTCGTCTTCTTCTTCTTCTCCGTGAACCAAGTCAGCGGGTGTGAACAAAACTTTACCACTCACATCTTCGCGTTACGTTCTGCGGTACATCAAACTACACCTTCGACCGGTTCGTTCCTTCCTCTCTCAGAGTAGGATGGGGATTCGGCGTTTCGTCCGGAACGTGCAGTTCTTGCACTTTCCCGTCTTTTCTAGACGTCGCGACGAGTTCGAGTTTTACGACGGACGATAACCGTAAAGGCGTTTTATTCGGGTCTCCCTTTCACCGCTGTTGATGTGCAAGTACGCGTCGGTTATCGTCGGTGCCCTTTCGAGGGACGACGACGACGACGACGACGATGCGTTTGCGCGTCCGCGTGCGGCGGTGAAAGACGCGATGAACGCGACATTTTTTTTTAAATATACTTTTCGCGTGTGCTTTTCAACAACTCTCGGGAGAATTGACTCTCGACTCTCGATTGGTTTAACTCCTTGTCGTTTTCAAATCGTCGTCGTCGTCGTCTCGCTGACACTTTTTTTTCTCATTTACATCATCCGTGATGATGTAATAATGCAGGCGCGAGAAGAACACACACCATCATGTCGAGTCAAAAGTAAGAAAGGGAAAAAATAGTAAGAGCGTTTCGATGACGAACGTCGCGCAAACGAACCGCGTGTTCGTGGTGTGCGGCCGCGGCGCGGAACCGGCTAAACTGGAACAGTATTTCTCCAACGCGTTTGGACCAGTGACGAAAGTAAAAAGCGATGGACATAAGGGCATCGCGTGGGTGACGTTTTTGAACGAAGCGGACGCGAAGAAAGCGGTGTCGGCGTTTCCAGAGTCGTCGTCGACTTCGCTGGTGGATTTAGACGACGGGATGCCAAAGAGGCGCATCACGGTGGTGTTTTCCGAAGAGACGAGAAAACGAGACCATCATCAGCAACAACCATCGGCGACGACCGTCACGACGACGACGTTGACGACGACGACGACAACCACGACCACGACGACCTCGTCGATGCAGTTTACCAATAATAACAATCAAATGAACGAACTACCGGAAGGTTCGCGGTTATTTCTCGTCACGCCGAAGGACTGCACGGATGACGTGTTGAATAAAGCCGTGATGAAAGTGTTGGAGAACGAGGAGTTCAAGTTGGAACCGGAAGATTTCATGAGAGCGAAAGTTCAAGGAGTGGTCGCATCGGGAGGGGACGAAGACGAGGAGGAGGAAGAACAAGGCGAAGAAGTGCAAAACGAAAGGAAAGGCGGGAAGAACATCGCCGCTCTCGAATACGCTCGCGTCGGTAAAGGGAACAAAGGCGTCGCGTTCGTTAAGTTCACGACGAAATCTGCGGCTGAAAAGTTTGCAAAGTTTGTTCACGCCAAGTTACAAAACGTGCTCGGTGATATGAAGGTAAAAATTATGACTGCGGAGAAGAAAAAGTACACCAAGAATAGCAGTCAATATCATCAACACAACAACACAAACTCGAAGAATTCTTTGAACACTTTCAGCGGGAATGGCGTCGGCGGCGCGCTCTCTTCTGGCGTATTTTCCGAAAACGGTAACAATGAGCAAGGAGAAATTTCCTCGCAGCACCGGAGAGGATTTTTGCCGAAGAGTAATAACAACGCACCGGGCGATGTAGGGAACGTTGTCGTCATCGGCGAAGCAACAGTCGGCGAAGTGAAAGGTACTTTGGTGTTTCATCCTAAAGTCGGCGTTTCGGATGCAATTCATCGCCGATTTCCTACACCACCGCCTCTCCCGAAAGGATTGCCTCCGCCGCAACAACGCATGCAACAGATGAATATAGACAGCAGTAATACGGCAGGTATGGCGACGCGAAGACCACGAGAGTATGGCGATGAAGAGACCAAAGCTAGAATCAAAGGCACGAAATTGTCCAAGGTTGAATCAACGACTACGTATTACGATCGGAATCAACGCATCGACGAAGACGACGCGGCAAATGATACGAAAGATGAGCACATCAACGAGACCGACAACATCGCCGCGGAAGCTGTCACGGCCATGGGCTTGGTCACCATCAAAGATGGTGAAAATACAAGCGCTACCATGACGACAGACAGTGCGAACGATATGTTCGCCGCTGACGGCACGTCAACAAAAGCACCTGCTCTGCTCAACGCCACGGCGGCCAGAAAGAACTGCACTGTTGTTCTGCACTTTGAGACAAAGTTACCTTTACCGGTGTACGTGTTGTCGCACGCGTTCAGAGCTCGATTACAAAGCAACGAAGCATCGTCGGAAGTGGTGCCGCAATTTGAAGTCAAAGCGACGTCTGCGTTGACAGGCGTCGTCGAAGGAGTGACATCACCATCGCCGTCTTCTTCGAACGCGAGCCATTCATTCGAGACGCTCAAGGGCACTTTTGACATCTGCGGCGTCGATTGCCGCGTCTATTCCAAAGACGACGGCGCTTCGAAAGCGCAAAAAGTTGAAAAAGCAAAATCGCCGGACATCGTTCAGCCGCCGGACGAGTCCATCACGGAGCACGAGCGCAAGCGCTCTCGCGTAGAAACGAGTTAGTCATCAAAAAGTATACATATAGAAAGCGCGCATAGAATGTAAATTGTACGAACGCAGAAGTGTAACATAATTGAGTTTTTATTCCTACTAGTAGTAAACGAATTTTATATATAATAACATACAAAGTTTATTTGAATTCAGCTAACGTTCAACGCGAATACTAAAACAACCTCAAATCAATCGAACGGATATTAAAATATTATTATTATTGTTACGACGAAAGTATGATGTTGTTAATCGGGATGCTGCGGGTTTTATTTCGAGAAGGACAGAGGAATGATAGAGAAGAAGAGCATTTTCCACTCGTGTCAGTACGCTTTGCCGCTTCGTCGCAGAGTTACGCGGCAGAGTTACGCAGAAGACAGAAGACATACGCGAGTAGGGGAAAAGAGAGAGAAAAAAATAAAAAATAAAGCGCACTCACAACACGAGCTTCACGAAGAATCCGACGAACCCAAACATGATGAAACCTGCGTAAAGAGAGAGAGTAAGGGAGAGAGAAGAAAAGAACAGTCAGCGCAACACCGAAGGAAGGAAAAGCCTCTTGCGTCGATGACGAGGACGACGACGACGACGAGTGGGAAAAAGAAGAAGAAGAAGAAGAAGAAATTCGAGAGCTCCGATCGGAGTTTTGTGGGGGGCGCCGTTTATATATAGAGAGAAAATAAAGAAATAAACGCACCAAAAGCCGTCTTGCTCGCGATGAGCGTGAACTCTCGTCGGTCTGGTTTCGTGCATTTCTTCACTAATCGTACGGAGTCTTTCATGAACTCTTTCAGAGGGGCGATGGCGATGTCCGCGACTTCCATTTTTTCTTTTTGCGTCGTGTGTTCTTGTTTTTTTTCTCTGACGATTTTCCCGGAAAAGTCATCAGAAAAAGAGTCCACGTTTTAAAAAAATGACGACGACGACGCTATTCCTCGCGCCTTCCTCCTCGTACTCCCGCGCCGGGGGTTTTCTTCTTCTCGCGCGAATGATGTTTTTCGTCGCGCTGCTGGTTTTTGCGAGCGCGACGCCGCGCTCGGTCTCGGCCAAGGTGCACTTTTCGGAGACTTTTGACGGTACGCAGCCACGCACGAGAAATCGAAATCGAAACGAGTTTCGATTCTCTTCTTCTTTCTTCTTTCTTCTTTCTTCTCGCGCTCGCGATGCGTTGTCGCGTTTTTCGTCCATCTTTTTATTTCGCTGACTTTTTCTCTCTTTTCTCTTCCTATTTTCATTGAACGCGCGCGCACTCGCGCATTAAAGACGACGACGCGGCGTCTCGTTGGCACAAATCCACGTTTAAAGTGGACGAAAATATGGCTGGAGAGTTTGTCGTCGCGACGGCTATACACGAGGGGAAAAAAGCAGACGCGAGAGTGAACAAAGGGTTCAAGACGCAAACGAACGGACGGTTTTTCGCCTATTACTCGTCCGCGGACGAGGTGTTCGATAACGACGGGAAAGATCTCGTGGTGCAGTACTCGGTGAAGCACGAGCAAAACATCGACTGCGGGGGAGCGTACGTGAAGATTTTACCGGAATCCAGCGAGATGGGAAGTTTTGGCGGGTCGACGCCGTATAACATCATGTTTGGACCGGACATTTGCGGGAAAGGGATTAAAAAGGTACATTTCATCTTAGCCAAACACGACGAGCACGGGAACGAGAAGCAGTACCAGATGAAGACGACGGTGAAAGCGAAAACGGACGAGTTGACGCACGTGTACACTTTGGTGATTCATCCGAACGACGATTTTGAAATTTTAATCGATGGTAAATCGGAAATCAAAAAGAACATCGAGGACGAGTTCGATATTTTAGAACCGAGAGAAATTCCAGATCCGTCGGCGACTAAACCGGACGACTGGGACGATCGCAGAATGATTGTCGATGAAGACGCAGAAAAACCGGAAGGCTACGACGATATTCCGGAAAACATCGCCGATCCGGACCATCCGAAGCCGGACGATTGGGACGACGACATTGACGGTGACTGGGAACCACCGATGATTCCGAACCCGGAATATAAAGGTCCTTGGACGCAACCGATGATTGAAAATCCAAATTATTCGGGAGGACCGTGGGAAGCGCCGCTCATCGAAAATCCAAATTACGTCCCGAAATCTGAGCCGTTGGCGTTGATGCGCAACTTGAAGTACATCGGATTCGATTTATGGCAAGTCAAAGCCGGTTCGTTTTTCGATAACATCATCATCTCGGACTCGCTGGAAGAAGCGAAAGCGTTCGGTAAGAAATTTTTCGGCAAGAAATCACGCAAGAGGGAGAAGCGCATGCAGGAAGAATTCGAGGAAGCCGATCGAAAGAAGAAAGACGAAGAGGCGGACGAGTGGGCTAGAGAGACGAGGAAAAATGTGGAAGACCCGGATGCGCTCTTCCCGCCCGGAATGGAACCGCCGGGAGATTACGACCCCGACGACCCCGAACACGATGAACTCTAGCACTCTCGTAACGAGTAGAACTGTAGCCTTACGCCGTAGCGCAAAGAAGCTCATTCGTCGTCTCTTCGTTTTACGTCACGGAAGTGTTTCCGGAGAAACACAAACATCTTTGCTAATGAACTATTAAACGCGACTGAATTTCATAACTAACGCTCCCTAACTATCTTCTTCTAAGTATTTTCTCCTGTAGTACGCCTCCCAGCGATTCGGCGTTCGTTCGCTCGACAGCCTTCGCTTCTGCCCGCCGCGCGCGTCGTCGTCGTCGACGTGGTTGTTGTTGTTGCTGCTGCTGCTAGGTGATTTTCTCTTCTTCGTGCCTCCGGTGCTCTCTTTCCTACTCGTCGTCGTCGTTTCCATCGTCCTCGTCCTCGCGACCCGTTCATTCCTCGCCGCGCGCTCTTCCCTCTCCCGTTTCATCCCCCTCAACTTTTCCATCTTCTCCGTTCTTTTCCTCTTCGCGTCGCGCAAAGTCTCCTCCGCTAATCTCTTGATGGCGCTTTTCGTCGTCGTCGTCGTCGTCGTCGTCGCTTCTTCTTCTTCTTTGTTGTTGCGGTTCTTCTTCGGCGTCGCTCTCGACGACGACGACGGCGTTTTGCTTTTCAGACGCACCTTCATCTCCTTCGTCGTTCGTTCGACACGAGAGCGTCTCGGACACGCGAAGGCGCGCGCGCGCTTTTGGAGCAGAGCGAAAACTTTTTTCCAATTTCGTTCGTTAGAGAAAAGCTCCAACGCTTCTCTTTCCCCGGGGATGAGAATATGCGATATCTTCCGATAAAATGAGCGTTGGCGTTGGCGATGGCGATGGCGGCGGCGGTAACGCCGTTCTTCGCGTCGGGAAGACGCACCGAAAGAGGCAGAAACTGTGCCGAACGACGACGACGACGCGGAACGGAGACGAAGAAGAAACAACGAATGGTGTCATTAGGGGAATGGCGCTTTTAAAGTCCAAGGAGGAAGTGTACTCGCGCGAAGATATTTCGTGCGGATTTCCCGGGTGTTTGGAATGCGAGAACTCGCGCACGGGGACGCCGTTGAACGCGTCGTGCGAATATTTACTCTTACCGGCGTCGGCGAGAGTGATCGACGCGTTCGGGGCGCAGTTTTGGGAAGGACTCGCTTTGCGGGACTGCATTCTGTGCAAAAGCGTGGAGACGCGAGCGAGGGAGATGTTCAGTTCGAATCCTAGGTTGATGCGAGCGATGCGCAGCGTGCACGAAGACGCGAGGAGAGATGGTTTTTTGTTCGATGACGTGCACAGTCGTAAGGTGAGAGAGATTACGAGGAGTAGAGGGTGTGGATTAGTCGAGGCGACGGCGGAGTTTTACGCGAAGAAGGTGAAGGCTTTGGGAGGAGAGACGCGGAAGCCGCGGATTGTTGTGCTCACGACAAAGAATACGAAGCGTAAAGCGATCTGCGATGACTTTGTGACCGAGATGTACGCGCTCGAGTACATTGCAAAATACTATCCCAAAGATGAAGCTTTAATGTTGAGAGTACAAGCGGCTCTCGAAGAGAAAGACAGGGAGAACGAAGAAGAGGAAGACGCCATCGAAGACGCCACGTTTTCTGAGTACATCACGCAAGTAGAGGTGGAAGAAGGCATTGCAAACGGCACCATAGTAGTAGGACAGATGTGTGTGGACAGCTCGAGGACGTCCGCAATCGTCAATAGCTCTATTCGCATCGACTCAAAAGTCAAAATGAATCGAGCTTTGCATCTCGACACGGTCGCGGTCGACGTTAACAGGAACGAAGTCGTTTATGTCGTGTCTCGAAAGCAAATGGAGTTCACGTGCGTACTCGATGAGCACGACGCAGACGATTCGCGGTTGGTGCAACGAAGTAGCGTTCTCGTCGTTCCGAGAGAATCGAGCAAACTGCCTCGATTTAAGATGTTCAAGAATGCCCCGGATACGCTAAAAGGAAAAGTATTCTCGGTTCGCTTTTCCTCGTGGTCGAGACAGAAAACGTTCCCAGACGCGCATTTCCTAAAAGTTATAGGTGATGTGGGGAGCTTTCAAGGAGAAGTTGATGCGGTGTTGACAAGTTGCATGATTCGCAAGGAGCCGTTCGGGGCTAAAGCGAACTCGGAGTTACCTCGGTCGGATTGGAGGATACCACAAAGTGAGCTCGATACTCGAAGAGACTTTAGAAAGGATCTGGCGACAGTGATTTTTTCAGTTGACCCGCCTGGATGCGTAGACGTTGACGATGCGATGAGCGTGAAGAAGCTGGATAGTGGTGCCTACCAGATTGGCGTGCATATCGCTGACGTGTCGTATTTCGTTCGAGAGAAATCTGCATTAGACGCTGAAGGAAAGGCGCGAGGCACGACCGTGTATCTACCCAACGAACGCATTGACATGCTCCCGGAAATTCTGTCCGCCAATCTTTGTTCCTTACTCGAGGGACAAGATAGATTGGCAGTATCGTGTATTTGGCGCGTAGATGAGAACTTGGACATACAAGAAAAGCCGTGGTTTGGTCGTTCAATTATTCGAAACCGAAAAGCGATCGATTACTATTCCGCGCAAGCTTTGCTCGACGAGGGTGACGTGGGATGCGCAAACAACATGCGTGATTTTTACGACGCTTTGCGCGTATTGACAAGCTTTGCGAATAAAAGACGACAAGTGAGAGAAATAAATGGCGCGTTAGAGTTAGCGAGCGCAGAATTAAGGTTCGAAACGCACGCCGACGCCGGCGACCGCGAAAAACTCGCGTCGGTCGAAAGAACCACGGTTGTAGAGAAACGAGATGTTTTCACCATGAAAACGGTTGCAGAACTCATGATTTCAGCAAATTGTGCCTGCGCGGAACGCATTTACACACATTTTCTCGAGGGATCGTTCGTGCGCCGGCACAAGATGCCCGCCGCGGATGCCTTCGACGACATCAAGAAATACTGCCGTGAGTTTTTAAATTTCGACTCGTTTAATAGTTCCAGCGGAGTTGCGCTAAACGAATCGCTTTCGAAGGCTATTCGTTTGTCGACAAGTTTCCGCGCTTCCGCCGAAGCTTTCTTCCGAGGCAATGCCGCACAAAAGATGCAAGAAGCTGAATATTGCGTGTGCGACGGAGCAACATCTTCGTCGCATTTCGGTTTGGCCGTCGATTTATACACCCACTTCACTTCGCCGATTCGACGATATGCGGACATTATCGCGCATCGGCAGTTATTGCGCGCCATCGATGATACTAAAGAGTCCAGCGACAGCGTCGATTTGTCGAAAAAATCAAATTTACACGATCTCGCCGAACATCTCAACGAACGCACGCGAATGTCAAAAGTCGTTCAAAGGAAAGTTTCGGAAGTCTACCTCGCCTTCTCAATGTTAAATGACGCAAAGACGAAAATTGCTATGGTTGAATGTTACGAGAAAGAGCGAGAAGTTTTGAAAGTATTTTTGCCGAGCTGGCATTTACGAGGCAACGTGTTTCTGCGAGACGAAGGTGACGTCGAAACGCTCGAGCCTTGCGGACTCGGCGGCGTTTCCATCAACAAAGGCGAGCGTGAGTTTCATCCTCTGCACAAAATTTATATCGAAGTCTCGGCGACGAGTTCTTATAAGAGTGGGATTCAATTGAAGTTTAAACTCTCCGAAGCTTCTAAACTAGCACCGGACGATGACACGGATTTGAAAGAAACTGACGAAAAACTTGACGTAGAAAATGCACCGGAACTTGCGCGGGCGTTTGAGAAGTCGGTCACAATTTCCAGCACCGAAAGGAAGAAAGCGTTGCTCGAACGTAACGCGCAACGCGAATACACGGCCAAAACGGATGACGATACGAGCGCGAACGCTTTCGTTCCGCCAAACTCTTTCAGAAAGAAAACTTTGGACCTTTATTCCATCAATTTGTTATCCCTCAAAGCCGCCTTGGAAATGAAATGTTCGAGAACACGAGTTACGGATGAGGAGTCGAAAACTCGATACGCTCGCCGTCGCGCAAGATTTGACAAAGTTCAACACGATTTAGCATAGCAACATAGATAGACATAGCATTAATATACACACAGAGACAGACAGTAACAGCGGCATGAATAACTGCGTAACGGGCACGTTTCTCACTCGCTTTTCAACCCGCTCGCTAAAATATCTTCCACCTCATTCTCTTTCCCTCTTCTCGTCAGACCGACGATACCTCGCGTTACGACGTGCGTTACCACGCCCAGCGGCCCGAAGAACAACGTCAACACTAAACTGTGTCTCGTGATGAAATCATTTTTCAGACCGTCAAAGTAGATGTACCGGCCGGCGAGTAAGTCCATGGCGATGAAGTGAGCCCAACCCACAGCTACCGTTGTCTCGTACGAGAAACCTTTGGTTAACGACGATAAATCTTGCTTGGCTCCCGACGAAAAAGCCTCCAAAATCTCCGGCTCTAAGAAGCTCTGGTACGCCAGGTATCCGTAAATTAAACCGCACGCAACGCTCGTCGCCGGCGACAGCATCACAGTTTTCGTGAACTTCGATTTCGGAAATCCAATCATCGATATCCAAAACGGGAAAACAGCCGCGTTCTCGAAATTGAATACCTCCTCCACGGTAGGGAGAGACTCGATTGCAATCGCACTCACTCCTACCTTTCCCCCGCGATGACGATGGCATCGTCGTCGTTTTTCTCGTCCGGACGTGGAGCTCGAGCATCGTCCAGAGAGCGAACGGGTCGAGGCAGGGAAAGAACGCAGCATGAGATGAGTTTTGGAGAC
>Ga0255766_10005799_pt1 | contig 10183 bp, 6 predicted proteins | sample 071ome_23_FD_179966 | JGI IMG/M metagenome (GOLD analysis project Ga0255766, IMG submission 179966) | Coastal salt marsh microbial communities from the Groves Creek Marsh, Skidaway Island, Georgia - 071403BT metaG (version 2) | ecosystem: Environmental > Aquatic > Marine > Intertidal zone > Salt... | reverse complement strand
TGCTTTCATCACCGGCTCGCAAAATCGCGCTTTTTTTGGATCAAACGCAGAGGACACGTGCACTTTCGTTGGGTTCACTTTTACGTCCGGCGACGTCGGCCACATCCAGCACCCGTTGCCTCTCACCGCGGTAAACACGCACCCTTTATACCAATCCGTCTTCGCGCTCGAACCCCCCGCCAACATTTTCGACACCGTTCTCGGAGAAAACCCGTACGAGTACGCGTCGTTAAACTCCAAAACATCTCCGCTCTTTGGCATGTTTGGACACCCCATGGCGCCTAAAACCAACTCGCCTTCGTCCATGAGCGCCAACGCGATGGCGTACTGATCGCCTCTCACAAAGCCAAGCGTCCCATCCACCGGGTCTAAAATCCAGTGCCTTCCTACGGGACCTCCCTCACCTTTCCCTTTATCGATTAACGCGATGACGTCGTCGTCGGACAACTCTTTCGCGTCTGGGTAGAACGCGCGAATAGCTTCGTTCACTAAAACCGTAATCTTCCCCAAAACTTCCTTCCCGTCTTCGCCACCATTCACCAGCGCGTCCGCGTCTTCTTCCCCGAGAAACTTCATGTCTGGCTCATCTTGACCTATTCTCCACGCGATGACCGCCTGCGCCGCGTAATCAGCCAAAGTAACCAACGATTTATCTCCTTTCGTGATGGACTTTTCATCCATTCGCATCAGCTGCCCTTGCACTTTATCGCAAATGGTGGACGCGATGCGAACGGCGTCTAACGCGATTTCGTTCTCCTTTTCGTATTTCGTCCCTTTCGCGGGGACTTCCTTCGCCGTCGCCGCGTTGTCCTCCGCGATCGCCGACGCGAACGCTCTGTTGACTCTTTTATGTTGTTTTTGTTGTCGTGTTCTTCTTCTATCGCTCGCGTTGGTGTTCCCATTTGTTCCTTTTTTCCCGAACGCTGCTGGAGCCGCACATCGCATCACTCTCAAAGCTTCTGATGACATTTTTTCCCTCTCTATATAAATGTCGCGCGTATTATTCACGTATCGGTTACACGACTCTTTTTACTATTAATTCTCCGTGTATCCGCACGCGCGCGCGTGAAAGAGGGAGAAGAAGAGTTTAGAGCTCTTTTTGTGTCGTCTTCGCCGAAAGATAAGAGTTCACGCAGCGCGAGGAAAAAAGGGGTCTAGGGTTTAGGGTTTGCGACCCTAAACTAAAAGCCAGCGCAATTTCCAAAACGCAAAATACACTTCGAACCTTCAAAACGCAATAAAGAGAAGAAGAAGAGAAAACTGTTATGAAGACGAGGACGACGTAAAAGCGCAGAAAAGAGCGGCGAGAAAAGAACTCCAACCGGCGGGAACGAGCGGTGTTGATATATTTATCTATCTCGCAAGGGGGGAGAATATGCGTTTTTCTTCTTCTTCTTCGTCTGCCTCGGCGAGAGAGAAAGGAAGAGCGCGATTGGACGCGTTCAGGAAACAAAAGTCGAAGAAAAAATCGCGCGAGGAAGAGGAGGAGGAGGAGGAAGCGGCGCCGCTTTCCGCGCCGACCGTTACCGCGGTGGATGGTATCGCTGACGCCGACGCGGATGCCGCCGGTTTTGTTCGTGGTGGCATCGAGAAAACGGGCGTTTTGGATGAAAAAGAAGCGCAGAGTGTCGGGCAAATTGGAAACAGAGGAGGAGAAGAAGCAGGAGCAACGGAAATGATACGCGCGCCGCCGCCGCCGCCGCCGCAAAGACGAGAGGTGGAAGAAGACAGTAAACATCAAACGCACGTTTCTTCCTCTGTTTCACCTCCTCCTCCTTCTCCTCCACGCGTTCGAGAAGAAGTCAAACATGCAGGAGAAGATGAACAACAACAAGAAGAATATCGGCCGCCGCCGTCTCGACGCTCGCCGTCGCCTTCGCCTCCTCCTCCCCCTCTTCCTCCGGCCACTTTCCACGGTCAGAGAGAGCCAGAAAGAGACGCTCGAATTGAAAAAGAAGAAGAGGAAACCAATGAAATGCAAAAAGCGATGGCGCTCGTGAAAGAGCGAGAGAGAGAAGAATACCGAAGGCAACTTGATTCTATTCGAGAACAAGAGCACAGACAGAAACTGCTTCTCGAGGAAAGAGAGGAAGAAATCGAAGCGTTGCGAGAGAGTTTGTTGGACACGAACGGGATGTTGAGCGACGAGCGCAAACGTGCGGAAGAAATGAAAGAGTCTTTGATGAAAGCAGAATTGAGAGCGACGACGGCAGAGGAGACTTTGAGAGCGTACGCGAGCATTGTTCCGGAATCGACGAATGTGGTAAAAAAAGAAACCGCGGTCGAGGAAGAGAAGGAGGAGGAGAAAGCGATGGAAAAGGAAGCATCAGAAATAGAAAAAGAGGAAGAACATGAAAGGATGAACGAACCGGGCGTGAGCGAACGAGACGTGTTGAGAAGCGCAAGAGACGCGATGCGACGCGAACGTGACCAAGCCATCGCGAAGCAGAGAGTCGCGGAAAACAAAGCGGTAGAGATTGAAGAGGAGTTACGCGACGCGGAGTATACGATCATGGCTTTGCGACAAGACTTAAAAGCGGCCGAGGAGAATCAGCAACTACGCGAAGAAGAAAACGACGAAAGAGAAAATGACATCAACGACGATAACGAAGAATTCGGAGGACAAGAGAAGCAAACGAAAGCAGATGCCGCGCTCATTGCCGAACTTCACGCGGAAAGACACAAAAACGAACAGCTCGCCGAAGCGCTGCACCAGTCGAAAGAACAAATAGCCGTGTTCAAAAACCTATCCGAAAAGACAAAATCGATGGCTGATAAAGTAGAATCCGAGGCGGACGAGTTGGAAAATGCCATCGTCGCCGGCGAAGAAAAGACCAGAATGTTGGCCAAATCGTTGTTGAAAGAACGAAGGAAAGTGAAGAATTTACGCGAAACGGTCGATATCGTCGCGCGATTGGTGGAGAAATTGACGACGCTCGAAAACGACAACGAAGAAGGAACTGAGAGCGCGAGAAGCTTAGTTCCTGAGTCACCTTTCCGCAGTTTGAGTAAAACTAAATCGCGATTGACTGACGAAGAAGCCTTGGAGGAATCCTTACGGGAAGAAGACGAGATGTTCGATGACGAAACGTTCTTCGAGAAAACTATCGAGCGCGTCAAAAACGCGTTAGATTATAAAATCGAGCGTCTCGAAAGTCTCGCGCGCGAGCACGTGGATAAAGCTAAAGAACTCGGCGTCTTGCTCTCCGAAGCCGACGACGAGATTGTTGCGCAGCACGAAGTCATCGAACAACTGCAAATGCAGAGAGACGCTTTGTTGGAAGAAATCGAATCCAGAGATGAACACTTGGACTCGATAGAAAGAGATTTAGAGCACATGTTGCAAACGGAAGGTAAACTCCGCGAAGAAGTGTTGAACAAAGAAAAGCTCTTCTCCGAAGAAACGGCAAAGAACGACAAGCTCATGACGCTCATCGAAGAGCAAGCCATGTGGACGTCTGACAAAGAAAACGCCAATCCATCTGCATCAAAGGACAAAGTGAAGGACGACGACGACGGTCTACACGACACCGACCGCGACCAATTTGAGCGTCTGAAGAGAGACAACAACTTAAATAGCAACTACTCCAAATCAGCTCCCGCGACGCCCGCAAAAACGCGAAGGATACGCTCTGGAGGTAAAAGCGGGGGAATCGACATCGCCAAGGACGTGTACGCGCCTTTACTCGTCACGATCGAGAAGCGCTTGCAGCAACTCAAAGACGATCGAAGGAAGCTCGCTGCCTCAAAATGACGAACCGCATTTCTTCCGTATTAGATACGCACATAGTTCTACCATAATACAATGTAATAAATAGCCATTAGAAGAAGAAATGTCATCAAGAAACGAAACGTTAGCAGTAAGCTTCATTAAAAAAATCCTGAACAATCGAGAGAAAAGAGAGAGAGACAAAGAGAGGAATATAGAAAAGAAGAAACGCGGCGGACATGTCCTCGTCGCGTCTCGCTCTTCTCTCGCTCTTTCTCTCGTGGTGCGCATCCTCGTTCGAGTTTGAAGGCGACGAGTTTTCTCTCGTGAAACATTCGCGGGAAAGATTTGGAAACGGAGCAACCGAATCGAAAGAAGATGCCGCCATCGATAGCGCGGGGCGCTACGACTTCGACGAAGAGTACGACGATTACGACGGCGATTACGAGTACACGGATTATGATTTAGATGGCAGCGCTGCGAAAAATGGTGAAGATACGGACGAAGAGGAAGACGACGGAGAGATGCTGTATAAACGCTCCGCCCACGGCGTCCGACTGGTGGACGCGAAGCGAGAAAGAACGATGCGGGAGAAGCATCGAAGCACTAGCAGAGACTTGGTGGAACGGTACATGTACATGGACGGTGACCGGGAGAGTGGGAGAAAAAGCCCCCTGATAGGGCCTTTACTGCCTTGGAGATTCGATAGTTTCGGAAACCCGCTGACGTTGGACGAGATACGCAGAGGTATCGGCGCGGACGAGAAAACGTGGAAGGAAGAGAAAGAGAAAAGCATGGAGCAAAGAACGTTTAAGATTGATCACTTGCAAGGGAGAGTGAAAGATAGCACTAGTATTGGAGAAGAAGAGGCGCAGAAGCGGAGGATACCGAAGGTTTCGCTGACGAAAGTGAGGAGGAAAACTTTGAGATGGACGAAGCGCGCGGCGGACATCGTACTGAGAGACGTGAGAGAGTTACAGTTTCCGTCAAATTGTGACGAGAGCAAGATTTTGATTGTGCCTTTGGAACAATGTCCGCTTGGATGTCGAATTCACATTTATTTACAGCGAGCGCTCGTTTTAGCGACGACTTTGAAGAGAACTTTAGTGTTTTTACCGCCGTGGGATACTGGTTTCGACCATTTATTCATGCCACTAACCAAGTGCACTTTAAGGATGGGAAACAAGAATAGTCCGAAGAAAAGAATTAGGGTAAAGTTGGCGACGGCTATTGAAGTTTTGCGACCTATTATGTTCCCAGAAACTGCGCACGGCGCGCCACACGAGAAAATAAACAAATTTATCAACACAGTTAGCGATACGGTGAAGAGCTACGATCCTTCGGAATGGGATTCTTTTTCGCTCGTGGAACGGATCGAAAAAGTGACTGAAAAAATCCGCGATTTGATCGATCGAACGGTCGAGGAGAGCAAGGAAACTAAAGAGCCAATCGCGTTTAGAATTGGGAACGAAAAGATGCACCGTGAAGATGTGGTAAACGCAGCGATGACGTTCGTAATGCACTTGTGCCCGAGTCTTTTGTTTGGGAGTGACAAACTCGCTGGCGAAGACTTACTGGAGGGATATCGGGACGCCGTCATATGCCACAACGGTCGATGCGATGGCGTCGACATATCGATACTTGGTGATACTCTGCCTGCAGACTTTAATTTGAGGGCGCATAATATTCAATTTCCAGCATCTCTTTGGCGAAAAATACGCTCGGAGTTGGCCGCTGGCGTCTCGTCAAAAGCGAACCGCGAGATGAACGAATCAGAGTGGCGCCGCAAACGCGAAGAGTTTGATAAACGAATCGGTCCTCAAGGTTATTCGGACGCATTCGATAATGAAGCTGAGATGGTCGAAGAGTTTTTCATTCGCAAGTTTAATCCTTACGAGAACCTTCCGCTGCCTGGAACGCGCGACGACGACGAGTACTCGAAAACGTATGACGTGATACCATACGATCCGCCGTTTGTCTATGGGCACGCAAAAGATTATGAACTCGGATGCAATGATTTCTTGTCCGCGTGTCAGGCGCACTTCATGTACATGTCCATCTTAACATCCAGCGTTATCCTTCGTCCGACCAAAGAAACTACCGAAATGCTTTCGGATCGGTACTTTGAGAACATTCACCAAGTGCGCTCTCCAACCGTCATCCTTCAAATCCGTCAATCGGATAAGAGAGGAGAGGATCCGTACTACAACGTCTTTGGTGGCTACCGGGCGGTGACGCGATACATCTCCGCGTTGAAATCGCTCGCAGAAAGTACGAAAAAGTGTTGGAAAACCATCTTCGTCATGACTGACTCTGGCCAAGTCGTCAAAGAAGTTCGTCAACGGTACGACCGAGATGAGATACTCTTGTGCGGCGAAAAACCAATCTTGGTGTTTAGCAAACATGCCGCAAAAATGGACGTGGATATCCCCGTCTTCGGTTGGTCATTTCGCGAAAGCTTTGTCGACAACTATAAAAACAACGACAACTCTCCGTATACCCGCGAACGCGCGTTTGTTGCCGAATTGTTACTCGCAGCAAAAATCGGTGACTTTGTCCTCGGCGATGGCAGCTCGAACATCTTCTTGACGTTACTCGAACTCATCGCCAGTCGCAAACGCGTCGCGGACCTCCCGCAACTCGTTAAAAACCAACCCACGAGCTTTCTCAAAACCTACGAGACGAAGGCCTACTTCACCGAACAATCGCGCTGCGAAAACTTCGACCCGGCTTCGCACTCGTGCTTTTGGGTCTCTTCCCTCGGCGCCGCGCCTTTGCTCGGATGGTACTCGGTTTTGCTCAACCAGCCGTTCGTGAACGGAATGCCCGTGGTGCTCGAATACGCTCGGGTTCACAGAGACGAGTGGTTGGATCGAGAATAAAATGTGTCGTCGTAGAAGTCATCAGCTAGCAATATGTATTGTAAAATAAGTCATTCTGGTAGTAGTCGCGCTTAAATTTTATTCACACCACCCACCATACACACGCATGAAAAAGCTGCCAGGCTGCTTTTGGCTGAAGATATCATCATCATCATCGTCACTTTTTTACTCACGCAAAACACAACCGCGCACAAAACAAAAAAGTAATGGTAAGACTTCCCGCGGCGCGTTCTTTCGCTCTCATTCTTTCGCTCTCTTTCATTGTTCGCGCGGCGTTCTATTTTGCGAATCGATACAAAAGTATACTCTGAAGTGAAAATGTGACCTAAAAACGCGCAAATTTTTCTCTCTCTTTGCGTGTGGCGTGTTGATAAACAGGTTGCGACGGCAGACGGTAACGTCGCTCTCGCCTTTGGCTTGGTCATAATGGCCGGTTTGTCCACCACGATCGGTTCTATGTTTGTCTTTTGCGCGGACTACGCGAACGTGAAACTTCTCGCCGGAGCATTGGGTGTTTCCGCCGGGGTGATGGTCTTCGTCTCTTTCGGGGAGATATACGGGGTGAAAGCGATTGACGCTTTCGAGGAAATCGAGGGTGTAGATAGAGACGAAGCGATGCGATACGCGACGTTTTGTTTTTTTGGAGGGATAGCGACTACGTACTTTTTAGATTGGTTGGTGCACACGATTGCGAGAGTACACGAGCGAAGGACGGGTGATAAGATGGTGATGTCCTGTCCGGCGTGTCAAGAGGACGAACACGAACATTTCGGAACGATGGAGAGAGGTTTGGCGGATATTAACCGAAAACAGAGTCAGTCGGACATGTCTTTCGAGATGATGGAAGAAGAGACGAATGCGGTGATGGCTGCAAAACAACAGCCGACGATGCAAAGGAAGAAAAACGGGACCATCGCGAGTACGAGCGCGCAACATCAAGACCACACCCACGGACCGGTATCGGAGGACCACGAACACCATGAACACCACGCAGGCACGAAGGAATTAGAACACGTAGATTTATCGACCGTCCCACACACTCCATTAGACACGCAAGATCGCGCGGCGTTGAAAAATATGGGCATTCTCACCGCAGTAGCGATTGCAATTCACAATTTCCCGGAAGGACTGGCCACGTTCATCGCCGCCTTGGCAGACGCGAAATTAGGCGGCGCTTTAGCCATCGCAATTGCCATTCACAACGTCCCTGAAGGTATTTGCGTCGCTATGCCCGTATATTACGCCACGGGCTCAAAATGGAAAGGATTCTGGTGGTCATTTATTTCTGGCGTTACCGAACCCATCGGCGGTTTAGTCGGCTATTTGATTTTACACGGCAACAGCATGTCCCCGAGAGCGTACGGCACACTCTTCGGCATCGTCGGTGGGATGATGGTGTACATATCTTTGAGAGAGTTAGTTCCAACGGCGTTAAAGTATGATCCAAAAGACAAGTTCGTTACTAACTGCGTCTTTGCGGGCATGGCTGTAATGGCTGCGTCCTTGTTACTTTTCAAGGTGTAATAACGCGAGCGATAGAGAGCGGAAAACAAACGATAGCTGAACAAGCGTAGAGAAACACGCACACGCGGAAGCGTTTAGACTTCATATTATTCACATACACACAATACACATTCTTTGCTACTGTACTTGCTATTTTATTTCAACGATGTTATACACAAACTACTCTTTTTCTCTCTCTCTCTCTCTTTCAACTACTTTTTGGCCGCCGTCGTCGTCTTTGGTCCCTCCTTCAACGCCTCCTCGAACGTCTCCGTCACGTGTTCGCACACGCTCACCACATCCAACAAAGCTTCTCGCATGGCCCCATCCGCGGTCACCGGCGCGACCGTTTGCACTCTCACGTTCACTTTCCTCTCCATCGGGTGCGGGACGCTGTACCCAGCCACCAACACGCCGGGGTTTTTGTTCAGTTGGTACCGGAGGCAATTCCCGAGCGTGTGGTCTTCGTTTTGGAGAGAATACGTCGCCTCGGTCAAAGAAGAGGAGGAAGACGGTTTGATGGTTTCTGTCGCCGCTTCCGATGGATCTCGCATGTGTTGCCCGGTGGTTTGTGATCCCTTCTTTAAATGTATGTAGTTATAAAAAAGCGCCTTTTTCTGGGGAAAAGATGCGGAAGAAATGGAGAAAAACGCACGCGTTTTCTCCGTCACATTTTTTAAAAAGCTTCTTGTTGTTGTTGTTGTTGTGAACGAGAAGATGATGAGTGCACACTGCCCAGCTCGCGCTTCGCTTTTTGCGACAGCTGGCGAGAACGCGAGTTCTCGACGCCGTCGCGGTGATCATAACGAACGTCGTCTTCGTCCGTGCCAACAACATCACCACCACTTCGTCAGCAGGACGAGAGCGGCAGCGAACGACAACAGCAACAACAACAACAACAACAACGAAGACTCGCTCCAAAACGATCCGGAAGAAACGAAAAAGCCATCGTTTGGCGGCGGGACCGATTCTAACGGTCGCATGCACGTTCCGACGGACGCGTTCGGGGGGATGAGCCCGGAATTCAAAGCCGCGTCGGCGTTAAAAACTTTGTTTACGATGGTCGCCGTCAGAGTCGTGATGGCGCAAGAGGAAGGATACGATAATGAAGGAGGAGGGGGAACGCCGACTTCAATCGCGCTCGGGAAGTTTTTGGAGGAGAATCCGCTGAGAGACGGGAACGAGTGGTTGCAGAAAATGCTGGAGTGCGAACAGACGGAGCTGAGATTGATTGCGTTGAGGTTGATTGAGGTGAGGAGAGCGTACGCGGAGAGTCAGTTTGATTTCAACGAAGTGCGGAAAACTGCGCGGGAGGAAATCGAGAAGGATAACGACAAGCTAATGATCGATTACATGAAACAGAGTTTGAGCGCGGAGTAAAGAGGGAGATGAACTAATCTATTGTATTATGTGTGTATTTGTACGTGTAATTTCTATCTAAATCTAAGCTAAATATCCTCGACAGTTTTGACTGGCGCAATAACACGGCACTTTACCGTCTTCTATTTCAAAACGGTAGTTGTACGTCATTTCTGTCCCCGCAGGAACATCGATCCGTGCAAAGAAACAAACGTGGTGTTCACCACCGGATTTGATGATTTTCGTGTACATGTTTGGATCGCACGAGTGATTCGTAAATCGAGCGATGTTTCCCATGTTGGTGCAATCGACCACTGTGTGGTCGTCCGCTCGTAAAAGATAACAATCGGTACCGTCGCGTTCGTAACGTGCCTCGCGGAGGTCTGCAATGGGCGTTCGAACTGCTTCACCGCGGTAGATGATAACCATAGCGCCAGCCTTGATTGGGACCTTCGAAATTAGCCCCCACCCGTGGATGGCGGATTTCCCAAACGTTAACCGTTTTTTCACTGTGTTTGTGCATTCGAGTATGCGCTCTTTTAACGATAAACCAGTGCCTTCGAGGAGACCTTTATTGGCGGCGTCTGGTGCGCACCCAAGATTTTTTGCGGCTTGCATTTTTTTGTACTTTTCTTGCCATTCTTCGGGCGTATACGAACGGCTAGTGACAAGCGCTCGATGCAAACCGCCGCGCGTGCCTCTCACGATGTACGGCTGCAAACCAACGTAT
>Ga0255766_10005789_pt1 | contig 10194 bp, 11 predicted proteins | sample 071ome_23_FD_179966 | JGI IMG/M metagenome (GOLD analysis project Ga0255766, IMG submission 179966) | Coastal salt marsh microbial communities from the Groves Creek Marsh, Skidaway Island, Georgia - 071403BT metaG (version 2) | ecosystem: Environmental > Aquatic > Marine > Intertidal zone >... | reverse complement strand
GTCTAATTGGCAAAAGTGCGAGAGATGTTTGGATGAGAAAGACTTATGGTCTTTCAACTATCGGCCTTCACCGTGATGGGGAAACTATGAGAGAAGGTGACAATATTAGAAGTATTCCTTTTCATGCAGGAGATACCCTAATTGTTTTTACTTCATGGACTGATTTAGAAAGAATTTCCGACAATAAGGATTTTGTTGTTATTACTACTGAATATCCAAAAGCTGAGAAACTTCGTCCTAAGAAAGTTAGATGGGCGGGTCTTTTCTTCGCAATAGCTTTATTTATGGTCTTATTCACTGACATAAGACTTTCAATTGCTCTTCTCACTGGCGCAATGGGAATGATTCTTTCTGGAGTTCTCAAAGTAGAAGAAGCATACAATGCTGTAAGTTGGAAGACAGTATTTTTACTTGCGTCATTAATACCTCTTGGTATGGCTGTTGAAACTACAGGCACAGCAAAATGGATTGCAGAAGAAGTCGTCTCATCTACAGGAAATGCAGCTCCATGGATCATTCAATCTGCCATAGCAGTCCTAGCAACATTCTTTACTCTTGTGATGTCAAATGTTGGAGCTACCGTTCTTTTAGTGCCTCTTGCGGTTAACATCGCTATTCAGGTTGGTGCAGACCCAGCCATCTATGCGCTAACAGTTGCCATTGCAACCTCCAATTCATTCCTAATACCTACCCACCAAGTGAATGCTTTGATTATGGGACCAGGTGGCTATAGAGTTCCTGATTTTATGAAGGCTGGTGGCATTATGACGATCTTATTCTTGGTTGTTATGATGACAATGATGAATATATTCCTTTAACGAATCAGACTCATCATCGGTTTATAGATTTAGTGATATTCTAGTAAACTTAGAAGAAATTTTTATTTGGATTTTTTGGTTTGCTTGAAATAATCTATTTATTTTCTTTTTTTGTCATCGGTGCCTCAATTGGAAGTTTTATTAATGTTTATGTATACAGAGCACCAAAAATACTTATTGATGAACAAACCGAATTATCTCTAAGCAAACCAAATTCATTTTGCCCAATCTGTAATCATCCAGTCGAGCGAAGGTTTTTAATCCCTATTATTGGATATTTTTTATCTCAAGGGAAATGTCACCATTGCAGCCAAGAAATATCGATACGCTACCCGATAGTTGAAATTTTTTATGCTGTCATACCAGTATTGATATATTTCCTTATGGGAATCAATAGTGAATTGATCATTTTAATTGTCATGCTCTTATCGGCTTATCCAATCATAGCAATTGATATGGAGCATAAATTACTTCTAGATTCAACAACCTTAAGTATTTTATGGATTGTATTGCTATTAAGTGTTTTTGACTATGGTTTAGTTAACCCATCTGATGCGATCTTAGGTGCTGTAGTTGGCTATTTGATATTATCAATTCCCGCCTTCATTTATAGAGCTGTTAAGGGTAAGGATGGAATGGGGATGGGAGATGCAAAGCTCTTTTCTGCAATAGGTGCAACTTTCGGATGGATGGCAGTTCCATTTATATTATTAATATCTTCTTTGTTAGGAATATTAATGTATGTGGTCTTGTCAAAAAAGACTCATTCAAAAGACTTTGCGATTCCGTTTGGCCCCTCAATTATTATTGCGGCAATCATTTTTCATCTTCATAATATAATCTTTTAGAGAATGTCTTCGTCTACTAATAGCAATCAAAGCATCACTTTAAAGCAGTTATATATTTTTATTGCTGTCTCTTTATTTGCTATTTTCATAACTCTTTTTAAACCAACTTTTATTGAGAAACTGCAACTAATTGCTTTTGACAGCTATCAACAAATTTTCCCTAGAGAGTCATCTGAGTTCCCAATTTATGTTATAGATATTGATGAATCAAGCCTTAAAGCCCAAGGGCAATGGCCTTGGCCAAGGGATATACTCGCCAAACTAATAAATGCAATTAACTCACATCAGCCCTCTGTCATTGCTCTGGATATTATTTTGTCTGAACCCGATAGAATGGAAAAGGATGAAATTTTTAAGGAAGCTATCAAGAATGCACCTGTTGTTATCAGTTATTCAACTCTTCATCAGGGTGAATTAAACCAACCGAGAAAAAAATACTCTTTAGCAACTGTTGGAGACTTTAATATTAAAGAGTTGTTTTACTACCCTTCTAGTCTAACTCCTCTAGAAGATTTTCAAAAATTTTCCCAAGGCATTGGGGGAATTAACACCCTTCCTGAAATTGACGGAGTGATTAGACAAATACCACTTTTCATGTCGATTAATGGTGAGGATGGTTATGAGACATTTCCCTCTCTGCAGTTAGAGATTCTCAGAGTGCTTCAAGGTGCAGGAACATACTTGATTAAATCAGATCCCGATGGAATCGAGAATATAAGGGTTGGCGATATTGAGGTTCAAACTGATTCTAATGCTGTACTGAGATTGTTTTTTTCTGAACAAAAAACAAAAACAATTTCTGCCAATGATCTACTCTCTAATGTTGGTGATTTCAAGGATTTAAATGGTTCAATTGTCATCGTTGGTAGTTCCGCATATGGACTTAAAGATTTAATAACTACTCCACTCAAAAGTGGTTCTGCAGGATTTGAAGCGCATGTTCAAGCGTTAGAGCAGATTTTCCAAGGCAACTATATTGATCGACCTGGCTGGGCACTAGGTTTTGAGAGATTTGTTATGTTGTTATTCCTTTTCGTTATTTTTTATACAGTATTAAAGCTTAAACCCACTCATGCCTTTGCAACTGCAATTTCTTTACTTATTTTCAATTTTTTCTTAGGTTTATCTCTATTCAAATTGTATGGCATTCTCTACGACCCAATCTATATTGCAACAGCTCTCCTAATTCTTTTTCCAGTTCAGTCGGTCTATAAATACTACGTTAATGAAAAAACCTTGGTGGCTTCATTGACTGAATTAAAACTTGCTAGTGAGGTACAGGCTGCTACCTGGCCAAAAGAATTCCCAACCATTCAAAATCTTGATATTGATGGTTGGAGTATTCCTGCAGATGATTCAGGTGGTGATACCTTCGACTTTTTTGAGATCGATAACAAACTATATTTTGCTCTGGGTGATGCAACCGGGCATGGTATCTCCTCAGCAATCCACGCGGTCATGATTCGTTCTATGTTAAGAACTAGTCTTCATTTGAAACACTCTCCTGATCAGGTGCTTTTTGAAGTTAATAATCAACTTAACCAAGATACTATTAATGGTCGCTTTGTTACTCTTTTTCTTGGAGTGCTGAATAAGGAAAGTTTCCTAACTGAGTTTTACTCGGCTGGACAAGGTCCACTTTTGTATTACCAAAAATCATCCAATAAAATATTTCCACTCAATCCAAAAGCTCCTCCTCTTGGAGTTCTGTCTGATAGTAAATTTCAAATGTTGAATAAGGCAATTCTGAATTCCGGTGATGCAGTAATCGTTAGCTCTGATGGAATCCCTGAGGCAAAAAATTCACAGGGTAAACAATACGGTGATCAGAGATTTCAAAAATTGATTATCGATAATATTCATCTAGGATGTAAGGCTCTGTCTGAAGAGATTCAAAAAGAGCTAGCAAACTTTTGTGGCAATACTCCTGCTGATGATGATAGAACTTTTATTGTTGTTAAAAAACTATGAATGAGATTACCGTTAAGGCAAAGTCAGTTAATCTTAAAAAAATTCGAGAGTTTGTTAGGAGTCAATTAAAAAACTCCGTTGACCATCTGTTTCAAGAAAAAATTGTCTTAGCCATTGATGAGGCCTGCCAAAATATTATTCGTCATGGATATGATGGAAATTCAGATGATCCAATAAATATTAAAATTAACCTAGATAAATTTAAACTGGTAGTTGATTTTTATGACAGAGGTCACCCAATGAATCCTGGAAAACTTGAGCCAAAGAAAAAAATAACAGATGTCTCTCCTGGAGGCTTAGGGTTGAATTTTATCAATGAAATTTCTTCTCATTACGAATTCGTAAAATGTGAACTTAAAGAATTTACCAATCATCTAACCATGCACATAAATCTAGATAAAAAGATATAATTCACCCATGTTTGAAATTCAAGAAATAGATTCCATTAACACTCTAATACTCTCTGGTGAGGTTGACCTAGATAATAGTCCTCGTGCGAGAGATATGATGCTTTCAATTGTTGAAAAGAACCAAGACATTAATATCGACCTCTCTGGGGTTGATTATATTGATTCATCGGGAGTTGCAGTGTTGGTAGAGGCGATGCAATTGACTCAAAAAACTGGAAAAAAGTTCTCTGTTGTGAACGTTTCATCACAAGCGATGGCCGTTCTAGAACTTGCCCATTTGGATAAAATTCTACCAATTTCGAATGTTTTGTCTTTGAACAATGACAATGAAGTTGAAGATAATCCTTTCTCTGACCAAGACAATCCTTTTGCATCTAGTGGCGAAGCTGAAACCGAGGCTTTAGATTCTTCTACAGAGAACGAAACCAACGAACCTGAAACCCCTTCGAATAACCCATTTATAGGATAAATTCATTCCAAAAAAAACCACCCAAAAGGGTGGTTTTTTTTCTAGATAAATCTAACTATTTAGAAAGCTACTGTAGTGCTCTCACCAGCATCTGCTGTATCTCCATCACCATTGATATCAGTCGCAATATTAATTTTTGTATTCTCGACTGTTGTGATTGCTGAAGTTGTCTGAGACGCACCAGCGGCAGCAGTAGTGAAACCATCAGCATTTAACTTAGTGATAAGTTGAGTAGAACATGCATTGTCAGCCATGTCATTTGCAACACCAGTACATGCAGGAACTTGAGTTGAAGCAACTCCTGCTTTTGCAGCATTGGCAGTCACACGGGTAAACTGAACAATTGATGCATGATTCGATTTAGCAACATTTTCTGAAGCACTATCAGTGTAGTTTTGATAACCAACAACACCTGCTGCAGCGAGAATACCAATGATTGCAACTACAACCAATAATTCAATTAATGAGAAGCCTTGCTGTTTCTTCTGTTTTAAATTCATATTTAATCTCCTTAAACCAAATAAACTTATATCCAAACAAATTTTGAATAGTATTTTTATACACTAAATAATCATAGCAAGACTATTTTTTTTAATTTTGGTATATTTGTCCTAATCTAAACAAATTCACATATAAGTATGTCTGAACGAATTCGAAATAGGTTAAGAAAATATCCATCTGAAAGAAGATTGTCTGATATCCACATAAGATCAGGAAGACCTATCTCTATCAGAGCAGATGGTGAAATCATCACATTCCAAGATGATATTGTCAGTGAAAATGAGATTACAGAGTTCTTAAAAGACGAACTTGAAAAAGAAGATTGGGAGTATTTACAAAAAAATCATGATCTTGACTTTGCAGTGGTAGTTGATGGTCAAAGATTCAGAACTAATGTCTTTTATTCCATAGCTGGTCCCTCTCTGGTTTTTAGAATCATCCTTTCAGATATTCCAGATATTGACGTGTTAGGACTCCCCCAAGCTGTTCATGAGATCTTAAACCAAAAATCAGGGTTGGTGTTGGTTACAGGGCAGACCGGTTCGGGTAAGTCAACTTCCCTTGCAGCCATGATTGATAAAATTAATCGTGAGCGTGCAGAAAACATTATTACTGTAGAAGATCCAATTGAATTCGTTCATCCAGATAAAAAATCTATTGTTTCCCAAAGAGAGGTCGGGCCTCATACCAACAGTTTTGCATCCGCTTTAAAAGGTGCACTGAGAGAAGATCCAGATATTATTCTTGTTGGTGAGATGCGCGATCTTGAAACCATTTCACTGGCTCTCACTGCAGCTGAGACAGGACATCTTGTTTTCGGCACCCTTCATACATCCGGGGCGGCATCAACTATTTCCAGAGTGCTGGATGCATTTCCAGCGGAACAACAGGATCAAGTCAGAGTTCAGTTTGCAAGTGCAATACAACTCGTAGTCACACAAAGACTCCATAAACTCAAAGGAGATCGAAAAGGAAGAGTGGCCTCTTTTGAGGTTATGGTAGGTGTGACTGCAATTAGAAATCTAATTAGGGAGAATAAAATCTCTCAAGTTGCTAACGTTCTTCAAACAGGCGCCAAAGATGGCATGATAACGATGGAAAAATCAATTGAAAATCTTGTGCAAAAAGGACTAATTGATAAACCAAAAGATGAAGTTATTAAGTAGCATAATTTTCTTAACATCACTCCAAGCATTCTCTGCACCAATCGTAAAAGGCACGGCAAATAATCTTGACTCTCTTGTCTTTTGTTATGATGAGAAGATTGGTGGAAATATCCAAAGATTTAAAGTAGGATTTTTTGGAACAGGACAAAGTCCTAACATCACCCTATGGAAGAATAAACAGTCATCGAATTGTGACGCAAACTTTTCTGGCAAAGCTGAACCTTTTGCAAAAAATATTACAGAATATAGTTTTAACATTACCAATCATTCAAGCCAAGGTCAAGGTGGAAATGGACAAGGGAATCAACAAGGTGGAAATGGACAAGGGAATCAAGTGATACATACTGCAAAATCAATTGAAATTATATTAAATTTTGCAGGACTTAATGAACCTATAACTGAGACTATTTTGCTCGATAATCTCTAATGAAAAAAATGACTCAATATGGCTTCTCTCTTATAGAGCTATTATCAATAATGGTTATTGTTGGGCTAGTCGCTGGCATATCGATATACTCAATTACTGGTGGAATGGAGTATTCGAAAATCAATAAAGAATATGAAGTGGCCTATAATTCAATAAAAAGAGAGATAGATAGATCCATTTATACGGGTCAGCCTAGGATCTTAAAATTAACCAATCAGAGTTTTACAGTAAAGAATATTAACCGACTTATCAATTACTGCAGTAACCAAACAACTGATGGTGAACAATACACAACTGAAGCAGATTTCAGTCTCTCGGTCTATCAATGTAATTCTGATTTTGTCTGCAACAATAATGTGACGGATACTGGAATATGTATTTTGCCTGGTGGCGGGCTAAATAACACTTATCTTGTAAAAGTTCACAAAGAGGATAATATTTTTAATAGATGGATTACTGTGTTCTCTTCGGGTTTGGTCCAAAGAGGAACTCCTCAGAATCCCCAGGACCTTCTGCTTCAATGAGAATAACTAACCAACAAGGCATGAGTATTATCGAAGTTTTAATTGGCTTGATGCTCCTCACTGTTGTAGTCGTAGGCGTTTCGACTCAAATAAGCGCACTTCAATTATCTAATCAAAAGATTTCAAATTACGATGAACATTTAAAACTTGCTAAGATGATTATGAACGATATATCCCTTAGAGCCAAGACAGATTATCCCGGCCAAAAATCAATTGATCTTAAATCAAACCAGGCAATTGCAGGTTTCTTTGCCAACTTCAATCAAAGATGGAAAGGTCAGGGTGGCTCTATTCAAAGTCTTGTTGCACAAGGTGAAGCCTCTATCGAGCTTTCAATTTATGAGAACAATGCTGATTTAATACAGGCTATTGTTACTATCGGCGAAATAACACTTACCAAAGTTCTCACAAAACCTGAAATCTAAAATGCAGAATAAACTTCATGGATTCACATTGATAGAAATTTTAATCACATTGGTTATTCTATCTTTTGCAATGATTGGCACAATAACAATTTACAATTCAATAACCGATACCATCTCAACTGAAATCACAGTGAATGAAAAAATTTTTAATGCCAGAAGCTCCATCAAAAGAATAAGCCATGAAGTTAAAAAAGCTGGTTTTAAGGAAATAAACAGACCTGACTTTGCGGATCCCACTCCACTTAACTCAAGTACTCAAATATTGACAAACATAACTACGCCTTAATTTTGAAATGGTAACATTAAGATATGAAGAGATTTCTTAAAAAAAATTACTCTCTAGTTATTTTGATTTTTCTATCAGGCTTTTTATCTGCAAAACCTATTGAAATCAAGTCTCTAATTTTCAATAAATCTAACATTCTGAACCGCTTTGAGCTTGCCTCAATTATTGGAGATGTTAAGGGAAAAGATCTTACTGCAGATTCTTTGGAAAGAATCATTTCTTCTGTTGAAAAACTTTATGTGCAAAAAGGTTTTCCAATGTCCTATGCTCGTATAAATGGTCAAAAAGTAAAAGATGGAATACTTCAAATTAACCTTGTAGATAGAACGAATGTCAAACTATATCCGCCCAAGTTGAAAACTTCAAATATCCAACTTGGCAGTGCTCCTTCTAAAATTACCTTTCTAGTTGATAAAAACCCTGAACAACAGATTCTTATTAAGATAGAAAATAATTCCTCCTATGAGATACCAGATGAATTACTTTTAACTGAGAATAATTGGATGAATCTGAAACCGCTGGAGATAAATACTTCTTCAGTATCAGATTTAAAAGAACCTTCGTTTAGACTAAATTTATCGGTTTTTAATCCAGAAAATAATCGCCATGTTATGCTTGGAAGTCATCAAATAAATATAATTGATCATTCATTTGGGCACGCCCAAAAGAGCGAAACTATTAACGACCAAAGTAATGACAACTTCATTGTCATGGGCACATATAAGATGAGGGTGCCTGCTTTCCTCACAGGCAATAAAGAAATACCTATTAGTAAAACTCAGAACACTCTAATTGACTCTGATATTTGTCCAGAGGAAAATCTCAACAAGTTAAATCAAGTAAAGCATAACTTCGCCCCCGATTTGGTTCTAAACGTTTCATAGAATATAATTCTGTCAAATGTTTTCAAATTGCATCAAAGTAATCTGCCTTGCCTCTATGATTTATAGTGGCAATATTTTTTCGGCTCAAAAAATTGGTGTCACTGCAGCCTTGAGAGGAGAGGTTGTCAGGGTCGCATCTGCAGATAAAACTACTCCTCTTGGAGTTCTTAGTTCAGGATCAGTCATCTACCTAGGTGATGAAATCAAAGTTGCCAAAGATGGTAGACTTCAAGTCCTCCTATTGGATGAAACGGTTTTTACCTTAGGTTCTGGTGCCGAGATGACAATTGATAAATTTGTCTACAACCCCAATAAAGGAGCTGGCGAACTAGTCTCTAACATCACAAAAGGTGCCTTTAGGTTTATTTCAGGGAAGGTTGCTAAACAAAATAAAGATGCAATGAAAGTCAAAATCCCATCGGGAATTATTGGTGTTAGAGGTACTCAAGTTGCAGGGGAAATTCGAAATGATGGATCATCCAGTATCATTCTTGTTGGACCAGGTTTAAATAATCTTGGAGTTGCAACCGGAGCCATCACATTGACTAATAATCAAGGATCTGTAGAAATCTCAAGACCCGGTTACATGACAACCATTTCTCAAAATACTCCACCATCCACTCCAGAAATCGCCTCACCAGAACAAATACAAGAAATTGAATCGCAAACACAAGAAGATGCAGAAGTGCAAATAGCGCAAGAATTACAGGTTGATTCAATTGAGAATGTTGCTGCTACTGACAATGATGGAGATGGTTTTCCTGACCAGGTTGAGGCAAATACAGAGTTAGGTGAGACTGTTGCAGTTGCTTCCTCCTCTAATAACGAAGGCGAAAGTCTAGCAGTTGTAGTAATTGAGGCTATTGTTGCAGAAAATCAAACCACACAGGAAGATAATAACACAACAGAAACTCAAACAGAATCAACGGCGACAGACACGCAAGTAGCTGCTGATGAAGTCCAAGAAACAACTAATGAAGAAACTGAAGTGGCTGAGACTGAAGTTATTGAGACTCAAGTGGCTGAGACTGAAGTTATTGAGACTCAAGTGGCTGAGACTGAAGTTATTGAGACTCAAGTGGCAGATACATTATCAAACAATGATAATATCAGTAATATCAATGATAATATCAGTAATATTTCACCGCAAGCAGCGACCAATATAGCTTCAGCTATTGCTGAAGGAGTCTCCGTTGCAACCATCGTACCTGCGAATGAATCCAATATTTTCAAAGGATTTACTGGATTAGACACTTCAGAAACCAATCTTTTCGTGACTGGTTTAGATACTGGTTTAGATATTCGATTTGAAAAAAATGGGATTGGGATTAACACTTTTCTCACCTCTCCGGCTTTTGATGCATTTACCGCGAGTGACACATTTGAGGACTCATTGATAGACACCTATACCTTTTCCGAATTTGAAAGTTATATTTCTGGTATAGATATTGTTTCATCTACCCCT
>Ga0255766_10005780_pt1 | contig 10206 bp, 10 predicted proteins | sample 071ome_23_FD_179966 | JGI IMG/M metagenome (GOLD analysis project Ga0255766, IMG submission 179966) | Coastal salt marsh microbial communities from the Groves Creek Marsh, Skidaway Island, Georgia - 071403BT metaG (version 2) | ecosystem: Environmental > Aquatic > Marine > Intertidal zone >... | reverse complement strand
GCACACTGATCTACCTCGCTTTGTCTGATTCGTCTTGAAGAATTGGTGATGTCAGGAAAGTTTAATCCAATCCCCTGACAAAAGGCTCTAATACCACCACCCGAGCCTGTGGACTCGATTGTTGGTGTTCTGTAGCCTGTTGCCAGACCAAAGTTTTCTGCAACCACAATTGAAAAAGGATAAACAGTGGACGATCCCACAATACTGATGTAGTCTCTTGAGGACTGTGCATTAACACCAGTCATAATTAGGTAAGAAAAAATGATAATAAATGCTCTGTTTACAAATTTCACGATTACTCCATGTATAGTTGATATTCGTAGCTTAGTAATCAATTGTTACATTTTTATTACATTATTAAACAGGGCTCGCTTTTAGCATGAATGAACAAACATTACTCAATGAATTGCTTAAAATTCAATCAGTTACACCTAATGACAATGGCTGCTTGGAATTAATTTCTGACCTCCTTAAAGACAGTGGATTTGAGATAGAGAGGTTTGATAAAAATGGGGTCAGTAATTTATGGGCAATCATTGGTAAAGAGGGTCCCATATTTTGTCTTGCAGGGCACACCGATGTGGTCCCTGCTGACAAAGAACATTGGGACACTGACCCTTTTGTCCCCACCGAGATAGAGGGAAAGCTTTTTGCTAGGGGGGCTGCAGATATGAAAGGCGGTCTTGCCTGTCTTGTCACTGCCGCCATAAATTTCATTAAAAAAAATCCTGGTTTAAAGGGGAGACTGGCTTTTCTGTTAACCAGCGATGAGGAGGGCGCAGCAGATTTTGGCACCAAGTATGTGATGCAAGAACTTCAAAAAAAACAAATTCAGTTAGATTGGTGTTTAATTGGTGAGCCATCGAGCTCCGAAAGGCTTTTTGATTTTGCACGCATAGGGCGTAGAGGCAGTCTAAGCGGGATACTTAGCATCCATGGACAGGAAGGTCATGTCGCTTATCCTCAACCAACTGAAAATGTAATGCTAACCTATGCGAAATTCATGGATGCCATGGACAAATTAGATTTAGGCAGAGGCAATAAATTTTTTCCAAAAACCAGCTTTCAGTCTGTCTATGTTCACTCTGATGCGAATGCAGTGAATGTGATTCCGTCCTCGCTGAGTGCTCGATTTAATCTTAGATATTCTGATGAGTGGAGCTTTGAAACACTTTCATCACAAATAGAAAAAATTCTTAATTCACTCTCATGCCAATATAAGATTGAGTGGAAAAATGCGGGCAATCCATTTATCACTAAAGAGGGTCATTTTTCCGATGTGGTTAAGGGTTGTGTCTATGAAGTGGTGGGGGATGAACTAACTTATTCAACCGCAGGCGGCACCTCGGATGGGAGATATATCGCTCCCTATGGCACCGAGGTGATTGAGCTTGGCCCAATCAATAAATCCATCCATAAGAACAATGAATTCATTAAGTTGGAACACCTAGCTCTTATGAGTAAAACTTACGAGAGAATTCTTGAGAAGATGCTAACTTAGCTCGGACCTTTTCCAGTTTACCGTGAGCACATAAAAGCCTAGAAACCCAAACCAAACGAGCACCCAGCCAGGCATCGAGACTCCCAAGAATCGCCAAGAGACTTCTGCGCATTCTCCTGAGCCTGTCATGATTAATGTTAACGCCTCAAGCAAAGGAAAGGCATCCATCAAATAATCAAGACCAGGTCCACATGTAGGCACAAGCTCAGGGGGTAGATTCTGAATATAAACATGCCTAGCGGCAATACCTAGTCCAATCCCAGCAATAACAAAACCCAATAAACCTAATAGCCTTGACACGATTAAGGGTGCCCACTGTGCAAAAAATGCCAGCGCAAATATGACACCAAGGCCAATCATCGCTAACCTTTGAAATATGCATAAAGGGCAGGCTACCAAACCGAGTACATGCTCAGAATAAAGCGCATAACTCATAAGTAAGCAGACGATCAAAAGGCCTGATAAGTTTCTGATCTGTGCTTTACTCATGACCTACCCTACTTGCTCCTCAGCATGCCTAATATCCAGGCCTTTTTCGGTATAGATAACATATTCACAAATATTTTTGGAGTGATCCCCTATCCTCTCAAGAGCACGAGCAATCCACATAATGTTAAGTCTTTTCGTTATCGATCGAGGATCTTCCATCATATGGGTAATGCTACTTCTTGATAGAGATTCGTACTGTGAATCCACCATCTCATCAGACCTAAATGTTGCTAAAGCAAGCTCTGAGTCAAATCGAGCAAAAGCATCTAATGACTTTTTGGTCATGGTCTGAACTAATTCACCCATGGTTTGAATCTCAAGATGATCTGTTTTATTAATCTCTGTGCTTTCTAGTAAGTTTATAGAGAGTCTGGCAATCTTCTCTGCCTCGTCACCCATACGCTCAATATCTGTGATTGTCTTGATAATAGCCATGATCAATCTCAGATCAATGGCAGCTGGAGCACGAGTTGCGAGAATTCTTCTGCACTCATCATCAATCTCAAGCTCAAGATCATTAACCTGGTCATCCATCATAATGACATTCGTACAGACCTGAGAGTCACCTTGAAAGAAACCATGTAACGCCTGGGTGAGCATTTCTTCAACGAGACCCCCCATCTTGAGCACGCTATTCCTAACCGACTCGAGTTCTTCATTGAATTTTCTACTGGTATGTTTATTAAACTCATTCATTTCTGATAATTTAGCAACTCCTTTAATCTTTGGCTAATCTTTTGTTTGGAAAGCGGCAGCTAAAGGAGCTTCCAACAAGCAGTTCACTCTCTATTACAAGTTCTGCACCCATCCTATCCAGCGCATGCTTAACAATCGATAGACCAAGCCCCGTGCCTCCTGTTTTAGCATTTCTTCCTTTATCCACTCGATAAAATCTCTCTGTGATTCGGTCAATAGATTCTTGTGGAATGCCGATTCCAGTATCCTGAACGAGCAAAGTCGCATATTCAGGGTTTGCAGACCAAGAAATAAAAACCTCGCCTCCTTCATCCGTATATCGATGAGCATTTGAAACAAGATTTTCAACAATAGAATAGAAAAGCCCCTCGTCAGACATTAATTTTTTATCGCACTCAATGCTTACATTAAAGTTAATTTTTTTGTTCATAGATTCATAGGACTCTAAAACTTGATTGATAATGGATCCAACATCTATTGCGTCATCATTTAGATCCATCTCGCTGTTCTCAATTTTTGAAAGTGAGAGCAAATCCTCAATAATCTTATTCATTCGATCAGCTTGTAATGTAATTTGGTTAGCAAAGTTCGCTAACTCCTGATCCTTCGTATCCTCATTAATGATCTCAGAGTACCCCTTGATGGATGTAAGGGGTGTTTTAAGCTCATGACTTGCATTGGCGATAAAGTCCTTTCTTATCTGATTCAGCTTGGACTGAGTGGTGACATCGCGTACAGATATAAATTTTTTATTTCGAGAGCTATAGTCTCGATACTCAACAATCCTAAATCTTAGAAATCTCTTATTATTACTATCCTCAATATCTATAAAGCTATCCGTCTTATGGTATTTAAGATACTTGTTAAATGATGGGAAACGGATAATGTTGCCAACCTTTTGCCCGATATCTCTCTCTTGATCAACACCTAGGAGCGTCAATGATGAGCGATTGCACCACTCTATGTTATCAAATTCGTCAATGATGATTCCTGCATCTGGGATTGCGCTTGCTAAAGCATTTACCTCTTTGATGAGCTGTGCAAATCGCTTTCGATACCTCCAACGGCTTTTGCTTAATGCCTCGATACTTGAGTTGATCTCACTTAAATAACCCCTTGTTCCAAGCCATTTAATTTTAAAACCATTTTGCAAACTCTCTTTAAGTGAGAATACATAGATGAGCATTAAAATAAGGTATAAAGAAATTATGATCAAGGCTGAGAGATAAAAGCCTCCTAGCAAGGCACTCAACAAAACGATCGCTACGATAACAAGGAGTAGCTGACCGAAAAGGAAAAAAATTAAATTAGTGAGTCGCATTTAGTTTGGGCTTTGAAAATATATATCCTGAGCCTCGAACCGTTTTAATATAATTCTCATATCCATAAGGCTCTAGCTTCGCTCTTAGCCTCCTAATATGAACATCAACGGTTCTATCGTCAAGATAAACATTACCACCCCAAACACTATCAAGAAGTTGTTCTCGTGAAAACACCTTTCCTTGTCTAGCAATAAAAAAATGTAATAGCTTAAATTCAATCGGTCCTAAATTAATTTCACTCTCATCTATGGCAACCTTATGCGACTCGACAGCAACCTCTAATCCATCCACTCTAAAAATATCTTTTGCGGTAGGAACTCTTCTTAAATTTGCCTGAACCCGAGCAAGTAATTCCTTGGATGAAAAAGGTTTGGCCACATAATCATCTGCACCATTATTTAAGCCCATGATGGTGTCATCCTCAGAGGATTTTGCCGTCAGCATGATGATAGGAATTGAATTAAATCTCTGTTCGCGTCGAATCTGTCTAATGGCCTCAATGCCACTCCTATCGGGGAGCATCCAATCCATGATGATGATATCAGGCTGCTTATCAACCAATAAGCTAAGCCCACCGGACACTGTCGTTGAGCTACGGACATTGTATTTATGTCTCTCAAAAAAAACTTTAAGCATATTGACAATACTCAAATCATCTTCAAAAACCAATATTTCCATATTTTCTTTCATTGATCTAGAAACAATAAAAATAAGGTTAAGTTGTTAAAAAATTATGACAATATGAATTACTTTTCATTTCCATGCGCTATCATCTCTGACATACAAAAACTCGGGTTCCATATAATGATGGCCCATAAAGCTTTTTGATTTTATTACATGGTACTCAAGAAGTTCAGTCGGACTGCACTTAAAACTCTGTACCTCGCCTGATGTCCCTGAAATCACCGTAAGATCAAAATCAAAAGAAAAAAAATTTTTTTGAGCAAGATTTATTTTTTTATCCGATAGAGTGTTTATATTTTTTAGTTTAAAAGTTCCATTCTCATCCCTCTGATATTCTGCAATAAAAAATTCTCTAGAGTAAGCATTCATGATGGTATGAATGGTCTCCAAGCCAGTTGCCTTCCAAGCAATGTAGGACAAGTATTCAAGGCTACCAATAGGTATTAGTCTTACTTCGGACTCAAAGGCCAGGCCCTGAGCAAGCATGAGAGCCATCCGAATACCTGTAAATGACCCTGGCCCATTGACGTATGCGATTGAGTCAAGCGTCTCGAAGGAGTGCTTCTTTTTCTGATCGTCTAAAAAATTTAAGATATGGCCAAGCTGATTCTTGCTCGACGGCGATTGAAAGGAGCTCACTAGCCCACCATATTGCATACTAATGCTAAAAGTAGTTCCCACACCGTTGAAACAAATTAAATTAGTCTGGGACATAAAAATACTTAATTTTATTAACCATTTGGCAAGATATTTAGATATAATCTAATACTTTCATTTTACATAAAATAAAAGTAATTATGACACAAACTACCTTACCAGAACTCAGCAATTGGGTATCTGAAGTTGCCTCTCATTGTAATCCAGATCAGGTCCATTGGTGTGATGGTTCAGAAGCCGAGTATTTATCCTTTATTGACCAGATGGTCACAACCGGTGATATGGTAAAGCTTAACGATAAGACCTTCCCAGGATGTTATTTGCATCGTTCTGATCCTCAAGATGTAGCTAGAGTTGAGCATCTAACTTACGTGTGCACTGAGACCGAGTTAGAGGCTGGTCCGAATAATAATTGGATGGAACCCTCGAAGGCAAAAGACATGATGAATGACTTTTTTGCTGGATGCATGAGGGGTAGAACTATGTACGTTATCCCCTACTGCATGGGACCTCTTGGTTCAAAATTTTCAAGGTACGGTGTTGAGATTACAGATAGCATCTATGTTGCTGCAAATATGTACCTTATGACCCGAATGGGTCAAAAGGCATTAAATGAGATTGAGTCATCAAGATCCTTTATTAAGGGACTGCACTCCATAGGTGAGTTAGATCCTGAGCGAAGATTTATTATGCACTTTCCAGATGAGCTCCTAATCATGAGCTATGGTTCTGGCTATGGCGGTAACGCGCTTTTAGGAAAGAAGTGCCATGCTCTTAGAATTGCATCTCATCAAGCTAGGACCGAAGGTTGGTTGGCTGAGCATATGTTGATCGTCGGTATAGAGAATCCACAAGGTGAGGTGCACTACCTCGCCTGCGCATTTCCATCGGCATGTGGGAAAACAAATCTTGCCATGCTGATTCCGCCTGAAGAGTACAAAGGATGGAAGGTATGGACCTTAGGTGACGATATCGCCTGGTTGCACCCTGATGAGAACGGCCAACTTAGAGCCATTAACCCTGAGGCAGGATATTTTGGTGTTGTGCCAGGAACCAATTTAAAAACAAATCCTAACGCCTTTAATACCATTACCAGTAACACTATATTCACAAATGTTGCAGTGACTGCGGATAATGAACCTTGGTGGGAAGGCAAAGAGACAGGTACCCCAATCACAGACTGGCTTGGAGATACATATACGGGCGAAAAACTAGGTGCGCATCCAAACTCAAGATTTACTGTCTCTGCAAAACAAAACCCTAGCTACTCTTCACTGGCCGAGGCCCCAGAGGGTGTTCCCATTAGCGCATTGGTGTTTGGTGGCAGAAGAAAAGAACTTGCGCCCCTTGTTTATCAAGCAAAGGGTTGGGAGCATGGTGTGATGGTAGCCGCAAGTGTGGCGTCAGAAACAACAGCCGCAGCTACTGGCAAAGTCGGTATTGTTAGAAGAGATCCCATGGCTATGAAACCTTTCTGCGGATATAACTTTGGAGACTATTGGGCGCACTGGCTGACTTTCAGTGAAAAGCTCAGCGCCTTGCCTAAAATATTTCATGTAAATTGGTTTAGGCAAAATGCCTCAGGTGAATTCCTATGGCCGGGTTTTGGAGAAAATATGAGAGTTCTGGAGTGGATCATCTCGCGTTGCAAGGATGACACCCATGCAGTGGAGACCCCCATTGGTTTTGTCCCAGGAAATAATGATATTAACCTGAATGGTCTAAGTATTGGCTCAAACCGAATTGACGAATTGACGCATATCGACAATGAGCAATGGAAGCGGGAAGTATCTGAGTTCAAGAAATATCTTGAGGAATTTGGTGATAAAACACCAGACAGGCTCCTAGAGGAGTGCGATAAGGTATTAGCAAAGCTCTCCTAAGAGACTGCTTATTTTTTAGCTACTATATAAACGACCCAAGCAGCGTCATTGGTGCCTTTGGTTTCAGACAAGTAATTGCCTGTTCCGTCACCATCCTCATCCTCCTCCTCCCAGTATATGGTGACCTCACAAAAGCCTGCATCAAGGAGAACTTCTTTTATCTCAGGCAAGGTCCACAACCTCCACTCATAGGTGAATGCCTGGGGTATCTTTGAGCCGTCCGGGAATTCAAACCCGATATGACACCTGTATCTTGCCGTAATTGGCTCAAAATATGCTTGGTGCCAAACATAAGTGAATGTCCTGTATTTAGTTCTCTCCTTTTGAACCACATAAGCATCAGAACCTCCAAATGCATCGAGGAACATGAGGCCATCCCTATTCAAACCTTGGAGGCAATTTTTAAAATAGGCTTTTAGCTCTTCCCTCTTATGAAAGACCCAATAACTAAAATTGAAGGCTCCTATCACATCAACCTTTGATGTCTTAACTTTAAGTACGTCCTTATGAATCAACTCAACTCTTTGCCTCTGCTTAGAATCAAGCTTATTGATATTATGTATCTCGGCCCAAGCTAGTACATCTTCATCTAGATCAACTCCGATGGCGTGCCTATCTTTTCCTGCCTTTACCCACTCACAACACAACGCTGATGTCCCTGAGAAATCTTCACGCAGGATAGATGGCTGATTACCATTAAAATGATCTGCATAAACCTTATCTATAAACTCAAGCTCAGCCCCAACATTCTGGACAGACTTTTCATAGAGTTTATTGATGTCTACCCTTTCTGCTTGTTTTTTCCGTTTCATATTTCTAGCTTGCTTCTTTAAGTTCATCGAGATAGGGTTTCATCTCTTCAATAGTTGACTTTTGGATGATGGAAGAGCGCCATTTACGAGTATTTGCGGTGTTCTTTTTAAATGGCAATAAATGCCTAACGATGTGCGATGGATGTGTACCCATGGATTGAGATGATTCAATGTACTCAATAATCCTATCTATGCTATCGGACAGATTGATATTCTCTCCATAGATAAATTTATAACTTTCTATAAGCTCAGGGGTGTTTTTGTAGGCCATCCGACCAACCATAATTCCTTTAATTGATGGATTCAGACTCTTTATGTCATCAAGTGATTCAATGCCTCCATTGAGCATAAAGTTTAAATCGGGTCTCTCATCGATAAGTTTTTCTACCATAGTGTAGTCAAGCCTAGGTATGGATCTATTTGCCTTGGGGCTAATTCCATTTAGGATTGCTGGCCTTGCATGCACAATAAAATCTTTGGCACCAGAAGTTGCAACAATATCGATAAATTCTAGCAGCTTCTTAAAGTCAGGATTACTACCTATTCCAATTCTACATTTAACTGATACCTCTAGGTTAGAGTGCTCTAACATTGCACTTGTGCATTCCTTGACTAATTGAGGTTCACGCATCAGGACTACTCCAAACTTTCCTTTGCCTACTCTGGGGCTCGGACAGCCACAGTTTATGTTTATCTTTTCGATGCCCATGTCCGAGAGTAAATCTGCTACTAATCTATATTTTTCAGGCTCATTACCTCCAAGTTGAACCGTCACCCTCGAGTAATTACTGCTGTAGATCTTTGGAAATTCTTTTTTATTTAAAAAATAATTAAGGTTCACCATCTCTGTATAGAGAGATAGCTTTGGGAATAAGGTTGAGTATATGTACCTAAAATGTCGGTCGGTATATCCCATCATAGGAGCGATGGCTAAGCTTGAAATCTTGCTGTACATATACTAACGCCTGAATGTGGCGTCCCCAAGGGGATTCGAACCCCTGTTGCCGCCGTGAAAGGGCGGTGTCCTAGGCCTCTAGACGATGGGGACAGCTAAAAATTTATTGACGATTATAACCTAATTATTTGGATATTAGGACTGAATAATTTGATATCAGTATTATCTATTGAGCAGTTCAGTTGAAGTAATCCCCAAATGATTCCTGTTCATGACGATGGGTAGCGTACTCTGAAAAGAGAGACCTTAAACATTCTAGAATTTCTGATTCGTCAGCCTCTTCAAGCAAGAGTAATCACTCTGACCTGAAAACCAAGCTCCATGAGAGTCTCTGATTTAGCTTGGGCAATCTCTCCTCCGCCTACAACAAGGACCTGCGGAAAACTTTGAGATTTAAGGAATATAGGTAAGTATGACATAGCCAAATATGCTTATTTTTGACTATATTAACGAGCCTTAATAAATTTTAAAAAACGATTCAGGAATGAATAAATAACCAATTGCTCTAAAAGCAAACGAGCAAATTAAAGAACAATTTGGTGGAGCCAGGCGGGATCGAACCGCCGACCTCTACAATGCCATCGTAGCGCTCTCCCAGCTGAGCTATGGCCCCACACATGAGTTAGTCATTATCTTTAAGTTAGCGAATAGAGTCTATAGCCAATTGAATTCTTTTTAAGCTTTTTTCTTTTCCCATTAGAAATAATGTATCTGCAATCCCTGGAGAAGACGCCTTACCGACGAGCGCGACTCTTAGAGGTTGCGCCAAATCTTGCATCTTTATCCCCTCTTCCTTAACCAGACTCTTGATTTGTGTGTCAACCGTTTGGGCTTCCCAAGCATTTAATTTGGATAGACTCATAAGCGCTAGCTCTAGGTTGTTTTGGAAGCTCTGGCTTAAAAACTTTTCTTTATCATTGGGCTCATAAGTTATCTCATCTACAATATATGGGCTGATCTTTTTTGCCATATCACTAACTGAGATGCATCGCTCCTTATAATGCCTGACAAAAGATTCAGCATCTTGCCTAGATAGAGATAGACCATTATTATCAAGCTCTTGAATTAAGAGCATTGCTAATTCGGAATTATCCATGCTCATTAGGTGCTGGTGTGATACCCAATCAAGTTTCTTGTAGTCAAAGACCGAGGGAGATTTAGAGCAATTTTCTAGACTAAATAAATCAATGAGCTCATCAACACTAAA
>Ga0255766_10005755_pt1 | contig 10221 bp, 10 predicted proteins | sample 071ome_23_FD_179966 | JGI IMG/M metagenome (GOLD analysis project Ga0255766, IMG submission 179966) | Coastal salt marsh microbial communities from the Groves Creek Marsh, Skidaway Island, Georgia - 071403BT metaG (version 2) | ecosystem: Environmental > Aquatic > Marine > Intertidal zone >... | reverse complement strand
GCCCAAGGGAACCAAGGGCCTGCTGAGGCTTCATTGTTTTTTAAATGACAATCGAGATATTAATAAGTTTCAAAAATTTTATTTGGAAGATGAGACGATCATCAATGTCAAACTTGTATCCTTCGACAAGAAAAGCCCTTTAGTTACAATCAACAATATTACTGATCGATATCAAGTAGAGGGTTATGTAAATAAATACATATTTCTTCAAAAAGAAAAACTATCACCGACAGAGGAAAATGAATTTTATTTTCATGATTTAGAGGGTTTAGAAGTAGTTGATCAACAAAATGAAATTGTTGGTAAAGTGGCCTCAGTAGTTAATTTTGGGGCAGGAGATCTTTTAGAAATTTATTTTATTAAAAGCTCTAAAAAAGAATTTTTTCGATTTACAGAAACTAATTTTCCTAAAGTCGATATCAAAGAAAAAAGAATTACTATTAAGTCTTAATGATTACTTTTCATGTTCTAACTTTATTTCCGGAAAGCTTTCCTTCCATTTTAAATGTGGGATTAATTGGCAAGGCTTTTCAAAAAAAATTATTCGAAGTTAATACAATCAATATTAGAGATTATAGTAAGTTATCTGCTAACTCTGTAGATGATAAACCTTTTAGTGGAGGAGCGGGGATGGTTCTTCGACCAGATATCATCTCTAGCGCAATAGAGAAAAATTTTTCCTCCTCAGACATTAATAACTTTAAAAAAATTTGTTTTTCAGCTAAGGGAAAGTCTTTAACGCAAAATTATTTAGAGGAAAACAAAGACCAAACAAATTTTATTTTACTCAATGGTCGTTATGAAGGTATTGATCAACGAGTTATTGATTATTATGAGTTTGAGGAACTTTCAGTGAGCGATGTTGTTCTTAATGGGGGAGAAGTAGCCTCGCTTCTATTTATGGAGTCATTTATCAGACTACAGCCGGAAGCTCTAGGAAACCAGGATACTCATTTAAAGGAGTCTTTTTATGATGACTTATTGGAGCATGACCAGTTCACAAGGCCTAACCCATGGATAGGACCGGATAATCAACCCTATGAAGTCCCCGCAGTTCTAACAAATGGCCATCATGGAGAGATTGAGGCTTGGAAGAAGCAAAACGCCTTGGAAAATACACAAAAAAATAGACCTGATTTAATGAAAAACTATTTAAAAAAAAGCAAAAATGAGTAATATATCGGGCTCTAATACCACCCACATTTAGTATTGGATGGAGCATAACATGAATGAAATAATTAAAAATTACGAACAATCTCAAATTCAACAAATTTTAAAAAATTCTAAAGTTACAGATTTCGCACCTGGTGACACTGTTAAAGTGAATGTTAAAATTAAAGAAGGAAACAAAGAAAGAGTTCAGGCTTTTCAAGGCGTATGTATTGGAAAGAAAAATAACGGATTAAATTCCTCTTTTACTGTTAGAAAAATTTCAAGCGGTGAAGGTGTAGAAAGAGTTTTTCCACTTTATAGTAACGTTATTGATTCAATTGAAAGAATTAAAGTTGGCGATGTTAGAAGAGCTAAACTTTATTACTTGAGAGAACTATCAGGTAAGAAAGCAAGAATTGCAGAAAGAACTGATGGTCGTTCATATGATGATGATCAATATATCTCTACTATCAAAGATGTTGAGGCAGCTCCTGAAGAGCAGCCAGCTGAAGAAACACCGGCAGCGGAAGAGGCTCCTGTAGCTGTTGAAGAAAAAGTAGAAGCCGCTCCTCAAGAAGAAGCAAAAGAAGAAGCTCCAGCCGCTCCAGAAGAGGCGCCAGCTGCAAGCGAAGAAGCTCCTGCTGAGGAACCTGAAGCTAAAAACTAATTTAATCTTGAGCAATCAAAGCCCAAAAACATTATTCGATAAAATTTGGTCTGATCATCTGGTTCGTCAAAGAGATGATGGAACAAGTTTACTTTATATTGATAGACACTTGGTACATGAGGTCACTAGCCCTCAAGCTTTTGAAGGATTAAAAATTGCCAATCGATCTGTTCATCGACCAGAGGCAACGATAGCTGTAGCCGATCACAACGTTCCTACAATTAACCGTCAAAATATCGAAGATCCGCAAAGCAAAATTCAAGTTGAGACATTAGCCCAAAATACAAAAGAGCATGGCATCCAGTATTTTGATTTAATGGATCAAAGACAAGGAATAGTCCATATCATTGGTCCAGAACAAGGTATCACTCAACCAGGCATGACCATTGTCTGTGGAGATAGTCACACTTCTACTCACGGCGCTTTCGGCGCTCTAGCCTTTGGAATTGGCACGAGTGAAGTGGAACATGTTCTAGCAACCCAGACAATTGTTCAAAATCCTGCGAAAAATATGAGAATTTCTGTAAATGGAGAGCTCCCCTTTGGTGTGAATTCGAAAGATCTTATTCTTTATATAATAGGTCAAATTGGGACCGCGGGTGGAACAGGCCACGTTATTGAATACGCCGGTAGTTCTGTTCAAAGTTTATCCATGGAAGCCCGAATGACGATTTGTAATATGAGCATCGAAGCTGGTGCAAGAGCAGGGTTAATCTCTCCTGATCAAACTACTTTTGATTATATCAAAGGAAGACCTTATGCTCCAAAAGACTCTCATTGGGATCAAGCCGTTGAGTATTGGTCTTCGCTTCCTTCTGATAATGATGCACACTATGATCATGAAATCGTAATCAATAGCTCCGAGATCGATCCTATGGTTACTTGGGGCACAAGCCCGGAAGATGTTATTGCTGTTAATGGAATTGTTCCAAGTCCTGATAGTGCAAAGTCAGAAAATAAAAAGAAAAGTATTGAGCGTTCTCTAGATTACATGGGCTTAAAGCCTGGTACAAAAATGACTGACATTAAACTTGATAAAATATTTATTGGCTCTTGTACAAATGGTCGAATTGAAGATCTTCGCAAAGTTGCAACCATCGTTAAAGATAAAAAAATTGCCTCTCATGTTCAGGCAATGATTGTTCCTGGTTCAGGTTTAGTTAAAAAACAAGCCGAAGAGGAAGGTCTTGATACTATTTTAAAAGATGCAGGTTTTGAATGGAGAGAAGCAGGATGCTCTATGTGTTTAGGAATGAATCCTGATCAATTAAAACCGGGTGAGCGTTGTGCATCAACATCCAATAGAAATTTTGAAGGCCGTCAAGGTCGAGGGGGCCGAACACATTTAATGAGTCCTGAGTTAGCTGCAGCATCAGCAATCAAAGGCAATATCGCCGACATTAGAGATTTTTCATAATGGATAAATTTACAACACTTCAAGGTATCGCTGCACCATTACCAATAGTTAATATCGATACTGATATGATCATTCCAAAGCAGTTTTTAAAGACGATAAAAAGAACCGGATTAGGCGTCAGTCTTTTTTATGAAATGAGATACGACACTGAGGGCAAATTGATCGAGGATTTTGTTCTCAATACTAAGCCCTATGATCAGTCTAAAATTTTAGTAGCGGGCGATAACTTTGGTTGTGGATCAAGTAGAGAACACGCCCCTTGGTCTTTAAAAGATTTTGGTATTCGTTGCGTAATTTCAACGAGTTTTGCAGATATTTTTTATAATAATTGTTTTCAAAATGGAATTTTGCCCATAGTCGTTAAAGCTGAGGAATTAGATCGACTAATGAGTGCGGCTGGAAGCCAATTAGAATTTAATATTGATTTGCCTAATCAATCCATTCAAGTTGGAAATCATTCAATTAACTTCGAGATAGAGGATCATCGCAAAGAAAGACTATTACAAGGTTTAGATGACATAGGTATTACCCTTGGCTACAAAGAAGACATTGCTTCTTATGAAACTGATAAGAAAAATCAAAAGCCTTGGTTATTTGGAGATTTATAAATGAGTTCTAAAATTTTAGTTCTTCCTGGTGATGGTATTGGTGTTGAAGTAGCAGATCAGGCTATTCGAGTAATAGATAAACTGAATGAGCTAGGTTTAGATGCAACTTACGAAAAAGAGTTAGTGGGTGGAGCATCTTATGATGCAAATGGCGAACCTTTAACTCCAGAAGTTTTAGAAAAAGCCAAACAATCAGATGCAATTTTACTTGGTGCCGTGGGTGGTTCTAAATGGGATAATGTTGAACGTTCTAAAAGACCTGAAGCAGGATTGTTAGGTTTAAGAAAAGAATTAGAATTATTTGCAAACCTTCGACCTGCACTAGTGTTTGAAGCATTGGCATCTGCCTCCACACTAAAAGATGAGGTTGTAAGCAACCTTGATATTATGATTGTCCGTGAACTAACAGGTGGTGTTTATTTCGGTCAGCCTCGTGGTATTGAAGATACTTCTGATGGCAAAAAAGCGGTTGATACTCAAGTGTATTATGATTATGAAATTGATCGTATTGCACGAGTTGCTTTTGATTTAGCAAGAAAAAGAAATAACAAAGTTACTTCTGTTGAAAAAGCAAATGTGATGGAAACAGGTGTGCTCTGGAGACAAGTAGTTAAAGACACTCATCAAGATTTTTCTGATGTTCAACTTGAGAATATGTTAGCTGATAATTGTGCGATGCAACTCGTGCGTAACCCCAAACAGTTTGATGTAATTGTGACGGATAATTTATTTGGAGATCTATTAAGTGATTGTGCTGCGATGCTGACTGGCTCTCTTGGTATGCTACCTTCTGCTTCTTTAGGAGCAGAAAATAATGGCAAAAGACATGGTTTATTTGAACCTGTCCATGGAAGTGCTCCAGATATCGCTGGACAAGATAAGGCTAACCCAATTGCTACCATTTTAAGTTTATCTATGATGTTAAAATACAACTTAAATCAGTCAGAACTATCTGACAAAGTTGAAAGCGCTGTTCAAAAAGTTTTATCCGAAGGTTTTCGAACTGGAGATATTTATACGAATGAAAATCAAACACTTGTTTCTTGCTCTAAAATGGGTGATCTAATTATCGAAAGAATTTAAGTTGGCTTCTCTCAAAAAACCAAAAATAGCCGTTGTTGGTGCAACTGGAAATGTTGGGCGTGAAGTTTTAGATATTATTGATGAAAGAGAAATTCAATATTCTGATTTAGTAGCGTTAGCCTCTTCTCGATCAAAGGGAAGTACGATTGATTTTGGCGAAAACAAATCCATTACTGTTGGTGATTTAGCCGAGTATGATTTTTCTGATACTGATATAGCAATTTTCTCACCGGGCGCAAAGATTTCAAGTGAATTCGCTCCTAAGGCAGCAAAAAAAGGTTGTATCGTGATTGATAACACATCTCATTTTAGAACAGATCCTGACGTACCTTTGGTGATTGCGGAAGTAAATCCGGAAGCTCTTAAAAACTTCAGAAATAAAAATATCATTTCCAATCCTAATTGCTCGACAATGGGGATGTTAGTTGCAGTTAAGCCTCTTCATGAGCAATTCAAAGTTAAAAGAATTGTTGTATCGACTTATCAATCCGTTTCAGGTGCAGGAAAAGAAGCTGCAGATGAGTTATTTAATCAAACTAAATCTATTTATGCCAATGAAGCGGTCGTCAAAGAAAAGTTCACAAAACAAATTGCTTTTAATGTAATCCCTCATATTGATGTTTTTTTAGATGATGGCCAAACAAAAGAAGAGTGGAAAATGTACAATGAAACCAAAAAAATACTTGATGAAAATATTGAGTTAACAGCGACATGCGTTCGCGTACCCGTATTTGTTTCTCACTCGTTGGCTGTGAACCTAGAATTTGAGAAACCCTATGAAGAAGATCAAGTAAGAGAAATTTTTAAATCTGCTCCTGGTTTGAAAATGATTGATTACCGCGCTGATGAGGGATATGTCACTCCTGTGGAGTCAGCAGGTTTGGATCCAGTTTATGTCAGCCGTATTCGTCGGGACCCTACCATACCTAACGGATTAAATTTCTGGTGTGTTTCTGACAATCTTCGCAAAGGGGCAGCGCTTAATACTGTTCAAATTGCAGAACTTCTAATCAAAGACTACTTAAGTTCTTAGATTTAAATTTATTCTTTTTGCTTTTTTTTGAAATGATTTGAAAAATATCATTTGTCAAATTTTCCAACATTTTCTTCTCTGAAATTTTTTGAGTCAAATAATGAGCAAACAATGCTGTGGTAAGATCACCAGCTCCATGATAGCGAGACTTAAATTTAATTTCAGGAGTTTTGATGCCCCAAGCTCCCTTTGGGCTGGCTATTAAATTAATTAGTTTGTTTTTTTGGGGAATACTTCTTATTAAAACAGTAGATTTATTTTTAGAACAGAAATTTTTTAAATCATGAACTATCTCTGAAAATTGATATTGATTGATATCTTTTTTATTTAAAAACCCCCATTCAAAAAAATTTGCAGAAAGGTATTTCGTTTTAGTAAATATTTTTTGAAAATATTTTGCTACATCAGAATTAACATACATTCCAACCCCAATATCACCAATAACCGGATCAAGTAAAATATTTCTTTGAGTTTTGATGATGTGGGTTATGTGTATTGTAGATTTTTTCGATGGTAGATAGCCAATAATTGTTAAATCACTATTTTTAATCTTATAAGTTGTTCGTGAGTTAGCAAAAACCTTCGAAATATTTAATTCATTTGAATGAAGTTGAAGTGATGATTTTTGACCTTTGTGTGATGTAAGAATAATTGTCGGAACTTCAATTAGATTATGTTTTCGAGGTTGAAGAATTGAACGAGCAGCCTGGTTCCCCACTAAATCATTCAATACTGTTGATTGAATGCTTAAAATATTAGCCATTATATTAGCCCCATTGCCTAATAGTTGTCAAAATAGACACAATAATATAGAAAATACGCATTAAGAATTTTAATTAAAGGAAATAAATATGTCATTTGAATTACCAAGTTTACCTTATGCGAATGATGCACTAGCCCCTTATATGTCAGCTGAGACATTAGATTTTCATCATGGCAAGCATCATCAAACTTATGTAACGAACTTAAATAACTTACTAAAAGATAATGAATTACAAGGTGCCTCATTAGAGGATATCGTTGTAAAGTCGTCAAAAGATACTTCGATGGCAGGCATTTTTAATAATGCTGGCCAACACTGGAATCATATTCTGTTTTGGCAGTGTATGAAGCCTAATGGAGGAGGATCTATTCCTTCAGAATTAGAAGCAAGATTGAACAGTGATTTTGGAAGCGTTGATCAATTTAAAGAAGCTTTTATTCAAGCTGGAACAACCCAATTTGGCTCTGGCTGGGCTTGGTTGGCAATTGATAATGGAAAGTTAGTAGTTACTAAGTCTGCGAATGCATCTAATCCGCTCGTTGATGGAATGAAACCAATTTTGGGCTGTGATGTCTGGGAGCACTCTTATTATATAGATTATAGAAATAAACGTCCTGATTATTTAAAGGCTTTTTTAGATAGTTTAGTTAATTGGGAATTTGTTGCTTCTCAATTAGATTAGTTTTGGATAGGGCTGCAAACTTGCAGCCCTACTCATTAAATTATTTAGGCAGATAATAACTTAGAGTCTGCATTAATTTTAATTTGTCTTGGCTTTTGATGCTCAGGAATTTCTCTTTCCAAATCAATACTTAAGAGCCCATTTTTTAAATCTGCATTGATTACTTTTACAGTATCTGCTAATTCAAATTTTCTCTCAAAGTTTCGATTGGCAATGCCTCGATAAAGATATTCTGTTTTATCTTCATCTTTTTCATTGCCCATTTCTCCTTTGACGGTTAGAAGATTACCTTCCTGAGATATATTAATCTGTTTTTGATCAAATCCAGCAACCGCCATAGTAATTTGATAAATATTTTTATCATGTTTAACGATGTTATAGGGGGGGTAAGACGCACCCTTATTATTCGTTGAAAACACGGAGTCGAAGAGTCTATCAAACTCATCAAATCCAACTGAAGATCTCCATAGAGGAGATAAGTCAAATGTAGTCATAATTAACCTCCTTAAGCGTTAATTTTTATGCAGTTATAAACCTGCGTTAATTCTGAAAGTTCCATTAGGCAACTCTCTCTATAATTCATTTGGTATAGAAAAAAAAATTTTCAAGAGGGATCTATTCGTATAAGTTAACGTAGGTATCGACATGTATTCAATTGTAGCAACTCAACCTGGTGATATTAGCGTTCTTCAAAAAAAAGAATTTGAAATTTCAGAAATTTTACCCAATCAAGTTCTAATTAAAAATCATTCAATCGGAGTCAATTTTATTGATATCTATTTTAGAAAAGGACTCTACCCTTGGCCTCAAGAAAATAACCTTGTCTTAGGCTCTGAGGGAGCGGGTATTATTGAAGCTGTTGGTAGCGATGTTGTCAATTTACGTATTGGTGATCGTGTTGCTTACGCTCAGGCCAATAATGCTTATGCCACACACCGAATTTTAGATGCTAATCTAGTGGTGAGAATTCCCGAGGCTATTACTTTTGATCAAGCTGCAGCCGCTATGCTCAAAGGATTAACTGTCCGTTATCTTTTAAAAGATAGTTTTGAAGTTAAGAGTAATCATACAGTTTTATTTCATGCTGCTGCTGGCGGCGTTGGATTAATCGCAGGTCAATGGATGCAAGTTTTAGGTGCTAAGACTATTGGCACAGCAGGAAATGACGAGAAATGCAATTTAGCCAAAGATCATGGTTATGGGGAAACAATTAACTACTCCAATGAAGACTTTTTACAAAGAGTTCAGGAAATTACTAATCAATCAGGCGTTGATGTTGTTTATGATAGTGTCGGTAAAGATACAATGTTTAATTCGTTTAAAGCTCTAAAGCGTCACGGAACAGTTGTCAGCTTTGGTCAGTCATCAGGCGCATACACAGATTTACAGATGACAGATTTAGCTTTTGGTTCTTTTCACCTCACTCGTCCAACTTTGTTTCATTTTTATGCTAATCGAAATTGGTTGGAAAATGCTAGTGCAGAATTATTTGAATTGATAAGCAGTGAGAAAGTTAAACTAGATCAAGTCACCAAGTATCCCCTTGAGAATGTCGCTCAAGCACATACAGATATTGAAAATAGAAAAACGACTGGCTCAGTTATCCTAGAGATTTAACTTCGTCAAAAACTTTTCTTAGTGTCTTATCTAAAGTTTCAAAAATTATTCCCATTTCATCCTTTGTGGTAATAAAAGGAGGACAAAGAACAATGGATGGACCTAAAGGTCTACAGATTAATCCATTCTCAATACATTGATTAGCTACTCGCTCACCAATCGAGATAGATCCATCAAAAGGCGTTTTGGTTTTTTTATCGTGGACCATTTCTAGGGCGCCCATTAGACCAATACCTCTAGCCTCGCCAATAAATTCAAGCTCTTCAAATTTTTTCAAACCTCCCATAAATATAGGTTCTAAATTTCGAACGTTCTCAATCATTTTTTCATTGATAATGATATCAATAGCTTCAAGCGCTAGAGCGCAACCTACAGGATGCCCACCCGCTGTGAATCCGTGAAAGAATTCCTCAGCTTTATATGAAGCCTCCATCATTTCTTGAGTCATTTTTTCTCCTAGTATGACAGCGCCTAGAGGAAAAAAGCCTGAAGTGATGCATTTAGATGCGATTAAAATATCAGGCTGAATATTATAAGTTTGAGAGCCCCAAAGATTTCCTGTACGACCAAAGCCACATATGACTTCATCAGCAATAAAAGGAATATCGTATTTTTTTAAAATTTTTTGAACTACGTCGAAGTATCCTTGTGAAGGTGGAATGACGCCGCCTGCTCCCATCACTGGCTCGGCGAAAAACCCTGCAATGGTTTCTGCCCCCTCTTTTTGAATTAAATTTTCTAGATCCTCGCCCATTCTTTTTGTAAATTCTTCTTCACTTTCATTTTGCTCAGAATATTTCCAATAATGAGGACAAGCTGCATGTAAAAAACCATCTAAAGGAAGACCAAACTCACTGTTATAAGGCTTTCCTGTCATAGAAGCTGACACAGCAGTAACGCCATGATAAGAATTAATACGAGTAATTATTTTTCTACGATTGGGTTTTCCTTTACGACGATTAATAAACCATAAAAGCTTAACTGTTGTATCGTTTGCTTCAGACCCAGAGTTTGTATAAAAAACCTTCCCACTTTTAAATGGAGAAATTTCGATAAGTTTGTCCGCGAGTTGCACTGCAGGTTCAGAAATTCTTCCAAAAAAAGCATGATAACCAGAAAATTTTTCATATTGTTTTTTGGCAGTTTCAATCATTCGAGGATGATCAAACCCAACAACAGAATTCCATAAACCAGAATTA
>Ga0255766_10005754_pt1 | contig 10223 bp, 10 predicted proteins | sample 071ome_23_FD_179966 | JGI IMG/M metagenome (GOLD analysis project Ga0255766, IMG submission 179966) | Coastal salt marsh microbial communities from the Groves Creek Marsh, Skidaway Island, Georgia - 071403BT metaG (version 2) | ecosystem: Environmental > Aquatic > Marine > Intertidal zone >... | reverse complement strand
TGGCGGAACTAGAGAAGAGTTTGGTTTAGGACCAGCTCCAGTAGCTTTACAATTTGCTAAAGGCGGAGAGGTCAGAAAACATTTTAATCAAGGTGGTCTAGCGATGGTGGAAGAATTAGACATGCGCGATGGCGGCGAGTCATCTGGACCAGGGACTGGAACTTCAGACGATATTCCAGCAATGTTAAGTGATGGGGAATTTGTAATGACTGCAAAAGCTGTTAGAGGCGCAGGATCTTTTACAACCAAAAAAACTCCTAAAGGGATTGAGCTTATAGGTGGTGGCAAATCATCTAGAGCAGAAGGCGTAAAGAATATGCGCGAATTAATGAATATGTTTGAGGCAATTTAATGGCAGAACAAATCAATCCAATATTAGCTGGTGTAGATAGAGTTGAAGTTTTATCAGATCCTAATTTAAGAGAGCTTTATTTTGGATCTCCTGATACCCCAGGATTAATAGCGCAAGCTACTCAAGCGGCGCAAAAAGCTTATTTAGATCAACCAGCTATTTTACAAAGAACCGCTGGTCTTACTCCAGATGAAATAAGAGCAAGACAAATAGCAAGAGCAGGAATAGGATCTTTTCAACCATTTTTAAGCAGAGCTGAGCAAGCCTATGGCGGAGGTTTGGGTGCTTTGCAATCAAGCTTAGGATTTGGAGGACCATCCGCTAGACAATATTTAGGTTTGTCAATGCAGCAATACGATCCAAGAATGGCTGGAATGTATTACGATCCATTCGAGCAACAAGTAGTTCAACAAACTATTGAAGATGCCCTGCAAGCCGCAGCTCAACAAGACATACAACAAAGAGCAGCAGATATTTCTAGAGGTGGAGAATCAGCTTTTGGCTCTAGAGCAAGACTTGGCGCTGAAGAAAGACAAAGAGCTTTTGGTAGAGGGCTGGGAGAAGTTCTTGGAAGATTGAGATCAGGTGGTTTCCAAACTGCTCAAGAAAGATCTTTACAAGAACTAGAAAGACAAAGAGCTGGCGCAAGAGCCGCAGCTCAACTTGAGGCTGGATTTGGAGGAGATATTGCCGCAGCTCAAAGATTATATGGGGCAGACATTGCTGGTTTAGGTCAAATGGGACAACAGCTAAGAGCTGCCGATATAGCAGAACTTGAAAGACTTGGCGGAACTGAAAGAGCAATTGAAGAACAAAGACTTGCAAGACAATACGCTCAACAACTAGAGCAAAGACAAGCTCCTTTATTAGCAACTCAATTTGTTCAAGGATTTGCACCTCAATATCAAGCAGGAAGAACTCAAGTATCAAAAACATATGGAATGCCTAGAGATCCTTTAGCAGAAGGACTAGGAGGATTTTTAACCGCGTATAGCGCTATGAAACAACCAATTCAGTATCAGCCGCCTACAACATCTCAAGGACCAGATCAACCAGCTCCTACTGGATCTGCTTACCAGGGTTATATGCAAAGTCAAGGCTTAACAAATACTGGAGGAGCTTACTTTAATCCAGCAATATACAATCCTCAGTCTTCTTTATATCAACCAGGCAATCAACAATATACAACTGAACAAGTATTAGCGGGCGGTCCATTTGCTGGAACTGTTGGGCCTTCTAATCCTTACCAAGTTAATATTCCATCTAGTCTTCCGGCTGCAGGAACAAGCCCATATTCTATTCCAGGATTTGGATCATACTATACCCCCGGTGGAGTAAAGTAATGAATATATTTGGTCGCAAAATGTTTCAAAAAGGTGGAGAGGCAGATGATTTTCTCTCCGGAGTTTCAGGACCAGAATTTGAATACTACCAACTTTCTCCTTCTATAGAACAAACTTCTGGAGGAGATTTTGTTTACACTCTAAGAAATCCTAGAGGGGAAGTTGTATCTGAAGAATTAATTAATACCGCTCTTTCTCCAACAGGAGATCCAGCAGAAGCTTACCAAGTTCAATCAAAAAATAAATCTCTCGGGGCTTTGCAAACTGCTGCTTTAGGACTTGCCACTTTACCACCTGCAGGTAAAGCAATTGGATTTTTAGGATCAAAGCTTGGACCAGCTGCAGTAAAATTAGGTCAATCTAGATTATCGCCAATAACTATGACAAAGCTTCCAGGCGTTGCTCAACCAGGGAAGAAAGGATTTCAAGCTTTAGATCCAACTAAATTTAGTTCTTATAAGGTTGCTCCAAAACCAGGAGTAATTCCAGCAACTGCAGCCGGAGGTGCGTTCTTAGGACTGGGCGCTATGAAAACTACTGAGGAAGAAGTTTTACAAAAAGCTTTAGATGATTTATCAAAAACTAAAAAAACAGAAACAGAAGATAAAAAAGCTCCGGCTCCTTTAGGACAAAACATTATTTCTGATGAGGAAATAGATGCTGTATTAGGAGCAGATCAAAATAAAATAGCAGAAGCTATGGCTGATGCTGAGAGAGAGGCAGCTAATGCAGAAGCTATAGAACAATCAATTATAGATTTTCAAGATCGTTATATGCGCGATAAAGACATGAATAGACTTCTTAGAAATATAGGAGTAAGCCTTGTTGAAACTGGCAGATTTACAGGAATAGCAAAAGGAGCTGCTGCAGCTGCTGAAGAAAAAGCTGCAGAACAAGTTCTTGAGGGAGAAAGAGAGGCCGAAATGAGATTAGCTGAAGCCAAAGCTGGCGGTGTTGATGTAAGCGATATAACTGCAATAGACAAGCTTGAGGGAGAATATTTGGAAAATTATCAAGCTGCTTTAGGTAATAAAAGAAATATATCTCAATTGCAAGATATTTTAAGAACTTTAAAAACTAAAGGCCAAAGCATTTTTGGGGTTGGTAATATAATAAGTTCTAACTTTAAAAAGATTATGGCTTTTGTTGCAGGAGATCCATCGCTTGCTGCTAATGCAAAAAATATTCAAGCTTCGTTAAAATCAGAAAATCCAAGAGAGTATGTAAAAACTGTTTTAGAAATAATGAAAAACAGAGAGATTAGAGAGCTTCTTGGCGAGTCAGGAAGAACTATATCAAACCTTGATAGACAAATAGTTGATCAAATTGTTGGTCAATTACAAGATACTAAAATACTTTCTCAAGATCCAAAAGCCATTGCTACTAAATTAGAATTACTTCTTGAAGATCAGTTAAAGAAACAAAAACAAAATGAAGAAAAAGCATTTGGAAAAGCAAGGAACTTGGCTTTACTAGGAAGAGATGTAAGACAATTACAAATGACTACTCCTGAAGCACCTGTATCAAGAGTAAGACTTACCATATAAAATGATTTACGAAATAGTAACACCCGACGGAAGAATAATAGAAGTCGAGGGAGACCCTGGCAAAGAAGCAGAGGCAATCGCTGCTGTTAAAAGATATCTTGCAAACGAAACGGTTTCTCAGGATTTTGACGGAAATTATTTTGATTATACAACAGGAGTAAACGCCCCTATTCTTAGATCTCAACTTGACATGGCTGAGACTTTAGAAGAAAAAGAATTGGTTTTACAAAGAAAAGTTGGAACTAAAGGTTTTACTAGAGATTCTGCTGGTAATTTAGCTTTAACACCAGCTGGTCTAAAAAGACTTGGCATCAGTCCAACATCAAATAAAAATGTAATTATTGACGAGTCTGGTTTTTCTTCCGGAGACTTTGCTGATTTAGCCGGAGTAGTTGGACCTATTGCAGGTGCTGTAGCTGCTCTGTCTCCGCACGGAAGGGCTTTAAAATTATTAAAAAACTTTTTTAAAAACGATCGTATTGCTAGAACTGCTGCGTCAGCTCTTGGTACTGCAGGCGGTAAAGGCGTAGAAGAAGCAGGAGAGCTTGCTTTGGGTTTACAACAACAATCGGCTGGAGAGGTTGCAGAAGATTTAGCATTTGAAGCTTTGATAGGTGGCGTATCCCAAGGATTGTTTGAGGGCGGAGGCGCTGCTCTACACGCTATGTTAGGCAAAAAAGCTCCTATTATAGATATAGACATATCTAGAGCTATTGCCCAAGGCGCTGATCCAGAAGAATTGATAACTTTAGCAAAAAGTTTGGGAAGAACTCCAACGTTTAAAGATGTTAAAGAGGCGCAAGCAAAAGGTATTATTCAATCTTTTACTCCAGCTGCGGTATCTCAAAGAGCTTTAGGTAGAGAAATACCAGGACGTTTTCAGGCAGCAGCAGAAACTGTCTTTGGTAGGAAAGAAAGAGATAGACGATTAATTCAATACGGCAACGAAAGGCTTCAAAGATTTTTAGAAAAATTAGACGCTAAAGATTTAACAATAGAAACATTCGACTCTGCTGTAGCAGCTGGAAGAGATACTATAAAAGATGTTGACGACTATTTGCTTGCTCTTCGAAAAAATGCCGAAGCATCTGGAAAAGAATTAAATGAAGTTATTAAAAATTCTATTAAAGCAATAGATGAAGGAGCTTTTTCCGGAAGCCCAGACAAAGTAGAACTTGGAAGGGTAATTAGAGAGCAACTTAAAGATGCGTACGAAAGAAGCGTTATTAAACCTTTTAAAAAAGAAGAAGAAGCAATAGATAGATTTTTAAGATCAAAAGGACTAGATGCTGTTTACGGTCAAATAGGAATAAAGCTTAAAGGACTAGATAAGTATTTAGATAACTTGGTTAAAAAATATCCAACTATTGAGAAAACTTTAGCTGATGAAGTGGCCGCTTCGCCAATAAAAATAATAAAAGATGTTATTAAAGATACTGAAGCAGGCGGTATATCAATTGAGGCTTTAAATAACTTACGAGGAGCTTTATTGACAGTAGATAGAGCAACAGGACCTTTTGCTGGTAAAACAGGAAATGCTTTAAAAGGAGCGATTGAAGAAGTTGATAAAATATTTGACGATCTTGCTCAAGGTGGAGATTTTGTTACTAGTATGATCAAGGTTGGCGAGGGTAGACAAGTTGGGGCTGCAGCTAAAAATATATCTAAAGCTGCACAAATGATAAAAGAATACAACAAACGCTACAAAGCTGCAGTTGAACCATTTAACGACGTGATGGTTGCAAAAATACAGAAGAATGCAGCTAAAGGAGCTTTCGACGTAGATGAAATATTTTCTAGGGTTGTAAGAAAAGACAGACCAGAATTAATTAATAAAGTAATAAATGCTTTGCCTGGAGAGGCAGAAAAAAAATTAGTTCTAGAAGAGCTTAGACAAAATATTATTAAACAGGCTGCAAGAGATTCTATTGATATAATTGACGGTACTGTCAATCCAGTAATTTTTGCAAGAGAGATTAATAAACTAGGATCTACAGCAGATGTTATATTTAAAGATGTTCCTAACTTTAAATCCACTATAGATGATTTCTTAAAAATAAATACAGGATTTAAAGCAGAAAAATTGATGAAAATAGCAGATGACTTAAACTCTAAAGAGTTTACCCAAGCTTTAAAAAGATTTACGGATGCGGAGAATGCAGCAGCTAGAGCTGAATCAGATAGATTCTTAACAAGAATATCTTCCGCAAGTCCAGACGAAGTTGTCAACACTATATTTAAAAATGGTCAAGCAGCAAATATTGCGCAAGCTAAAGAAATATTAAAAGGAACAGGAAACTTTGAAAGAATCCAACAAGAAAGTATGCGTGATTTGATGAGGCTTACTACTGGGCCAGGAGCAAAAGTTGATGAAGTATTTAATCCAGAAGCTTTAGAAAGAGCTTTAAATTCAAAAGGTGATGACGTTCTTAGAGAAATGTTTGGTAAAGAAACTGTAGAATCTTTAAGAAGTTTGGTAAGAGATTTGCGAGTGATGACAGCTGCAGAAAAAGGTGGAGCAGGAACTCTAATAGCTGGAGCAGTTGCTATAAACGCATTTAATATAGCAATGTTGCCAACACTAGCTAAGCTTGGAATATTTGGAATGATAATGAGAAATCCTGCTGTTGTTAGAAGATTTGCTAAATCTGATCCAGAAAGCGTAAATATTGTTTATCAAGCTGTTAAGGATGCTGTAAGACTTACAGGACCTGTTACGTTAGGACAGGAAGTGGTAGAGGGAAGCAGAGAAGCAGCAGGCGCCGCAGAAGCTGGATTATCTCAACTAGCTGAAGATCTCAATCTAGGAGATATAACACAACAATTAAACAAAGAACTTCGTACATCTGCAACTCAGATTACACCAAAAAGATTAACAGCACAACTAGACTTGCCAGAAGTTTCTGCTTTACCAGCGCAAACATCAGGAATAATGAGTCCTAGTTTACTTGGAACATCTCCAGCTAATATTGATATAGCACAAAGACTTTCTAACATAGCCTAACTTTCAAAATCCATTTTTTCGTATTCTTTCCAGTTCTTTCTGAGAACTTCTAACCAATCTTCTAAAGTCATAACCGTAGTTATTGTATTGGTTTTATCCCATTCAGTATTTAAGGCGTAGCCTGGAATACAAACCTTTGTACTTCTTCTATTGTATTTAAAAATTAAAACAGGGATTCTGTTGCCAGCAGATTCGCATACTTGATTCCACCAGCCTGACTGATACCAATCGCCTTCTTTGTAAAACTTACATTCGACAGCGTGAAAAGGAATATTGATATCGCAAAGATTTTTAGATTGATATTGATCTAGATTTCTTTTACAAGCAAAGTCTATCCCTTGCTCTTCAAAAAATTGATTTAAAGTTTTGGCTATTTCTCGCTCAAAGGCAGCACCTTTGTTTCTGCTGTTGATTGGCATGTATCTTCTCCTACGTACCTACTACTAAGTTCAAAGTAGTATTTTTTATTTTTTATTGATTCTGATATTTCTTGAGTAAGTTCGTCAAAAGTTTTAGTCATTATATCTTTGCTATAAACGCAAAGTTTAATCGTCTCTGCTTTCTGACGACTCATCTCCTCTTTCTTTCCAAAGCTTTTTCAGCTCTGACCAAGTGTAAAAATCTTTGGATACTTCGTCCCAAAACAATCCTTTGTAATCCCATAAGTTTTCCATAGCGCATATTTTAACTCTTCTTCTTAACTAATCCCATCTCCTCTCTATCAAAACCTAAAGGATGTGGCGATAAACATTCAAGTTCATCTCTAGAAAAATGAATATAAGGCTCAGAGTCCTCTTCATATATTGGTTCTTTAATCGTTCCAAAGCGAACGTCATACACTTTATCTCTTTGCCAAGTATGGCTGTAAACGCTATCTGTCATAGCATATACGATTACAAACGGATGATTGGTTGCCATAGATAAGGCCGCACCCATTCTTAATTTAGATGCTGATAATAGTAAAGTGTCATACTTTTCTATACTAAAAGTTCTGCATTTTACCTCCATCCAAAAAGAAACTTCTTTAGATTCGCACCAGTAATCTAATCCATAACTAACTGGTAATTTATTACAACGAACATTCCAAAGCCCCTCTATAAAACCAGCGACGCGCTCTTCGCGCTTTTGATCGTTAATCGTTTCCATCTTAGGTTTTGGATTCATACATATCTCCTTTTTTAAATGTGGCCCTTACAAAATACTTTCTTAAAAAAGCAACGATTGTAAAAACGGTTGTTTGGATAATTGAGGTAGTAAAAACACTACACTCATAATACTTACAAATATTTAGAACAATATAAGAAATAGGCAAAGCAATAATTATTCCTATTCCTACATCTGCTAGACTTTCTTTAAAAACTCTCTTATCAATCTTCATCAAAAAATTCAGGATCAATCGCAACAATTCTTTTTGTTGGTCGACCTGTTCCTTTGGCTCGCAAGTCTTTCTCCTGGATCTCACCAGCGTTTTTAAGCCTTTCTATAATTTCTTTAACTTCATACGACTTCATTGATCTGAATATTTCACGTCTATCAATATCACGCTTACTTATACCCCAGTCACCTTGAGATCTAATAAAGTTAAGTATTTGTTTAATCTTGCCTTCCATTTCAGAACCAGCAACTTTATCTCTACAGCTTTCTACTAATAGCTGATCGTAATAATTAACATAATCAATAGCCCACTTAGTCATTTCTACTGGTATAACTTTGGCATTACGGTTATCTGCTAACGCTGCAATCATAGCAAGTCGCATAGCTTTCTCTCTTGTTCTTGATAGCAATACTTCTAAGCCATCTTTCTCTAAACGGTTTTGTTGGTCTACTAAATCGTAAGCAAGCTTTTCTAGTAAATGGTTACTTTCATCTGAGAAAGATACGATACGTTGTTTGAAATCTATCTCAGCATTATTGACAGCAATCTGCTCCATTTCATCTCTGACTTGACGAACATGCGATACCCAGTCAGTTGTTGACTTAGGTGGTTCAACAAACGGTTTCATTTTACCGACAGTTCTTGGGATGTTAGATTCAGCAACAATAAATCTATTTAAGAATCCATCTACGATACGACCGGTTGAGAGCGCACCATAGAAATTCTTTGGTACGCTCATACCGACCAACGTTATTGCAGGTTTGATAGTTGATCTATCTAGCACTTCTTGTTGTTGTTTCTGCGTTAACGTCATCATAGAATAATTGTCAGGTCGCAAAGTACCATGACATCTTCCCCATGTTTCCATAAGAACTTGGATAGCATCTTCTTTATTAGAATTACTTGAGTTAGATATACTTTCTAACCTTTTACCAAATTCATCCATAACTGTTATATGTGTTGGTTTATGTCTCAGAATAGAATAGATAGCACCACTAGAAGTGTAGCCATCACCAGCCATTAAGTCAGAATGGCCAGCTTGATCTAAGATAGCTTCTATAACTGTCTTTACATTTTCTTTTCCCTGACCTGACTTTGCGATACACATAAAGAACAAAGATGAAAAATTATTCATATTGGTCTTATACATTCTTCCAAGAGATACAGAGCAAAGAGCCAAAGCTGCTTGCATACTTAAAGCTGGTTGAGATATCTGCGCTATCTTTTCTGAGTAATCGTAAACATCCTTGATGATTCCAGGAGGACTGTATAAGTCGATTGGTTCTTGAATATTGTTTTGCTTAGATATGTAGGCTGGTGCTTGTTGGTTTTTTCGTTCGTGAGTTTTCTGAATACTATTAACAGTAGTTTGTATTTCTGAATCAGGGAGAGGTGGTTTATTTTGTTGATTCCAAGAGTTAACAAAGAAATGTACAAAGTCTATGTTTAAATCTTTTGCTATTAAATAGCCAGCAAGTCTAGCCGCTTGATCATTTCTTGATCCTTCTACTACACCATCTAAAGACAAAGGTGTTTGTATTGGTTTGCCATTTACTTTATCTGCGCCTGTAATCTTTACCCAAAGTTCTCTAGTAAAATCAGGCAGATCTTCTACTTCATCTAGTTCCCATTCAGGAATAGTTATTGGTTCATATATAGCACCAGTAGCATGTATATTATGTGGTGCAACAATAAGGCCACCTACACCTCTTATATCTATTAATTTTTCAGGTTCGGTTGTTGCGGTTCTTCTTGCAACATATGTAGTAAAGTTTTCAGGATTGTTGTAGTAATAGTGTACGCCTTTACCTGTAGCGACTTTGAATGGGGTAGTAGGTAGACTAGCGTCAGCCCAATTAACAGCTTCAGGAGTATCTGCGTCGACGACAATAAACTTTCCGCATACTAAAGCTACAACTAAATCATCTCTACCTTTAAACCATTTAGTTATTTCTTCCGTCGTTGGCTGTCGCTCTTGAAACTGTTGCCAACCGCCAAGTTCTTTTGGCGGAACTTTATTATGGCGGTGTAGTGGTACTACACTTACACCATATTCAGCATACGCAAGCGCTAAATCCAACGCAGTATCTTGCGCTGTAATATTTAGGTTGAACACTCTTAATCTTCACTCGTTTCTTCTAATGGACCGTATATAGACTCGAAATCAAGCTTACCCCCACTAGCTTTAATTATTTTTTTTGCCTGTTTGATAGATGGCTGTCTTGCACCATATCTCCAGGACTTAGTAGTTGCTGGCGAACAGTCAAATAATTCTGCTGCTGGCTCAGTTCCTACAAATTCAATATATTCTTTTAAGGTATATCTTCGCACCTCTCTCTCCTTATATTCAGGTTCTAGCTTTTCGGAAAGATATGTATTAAGCTCTCTATCGGTTAAAGTTTTTAACCTCCAGAGATAGTTAACTTTCCATTGATCTTTGTGTACTTCGTTCATGCTACATTCCGTTCATAATATCCTTTCCACATATTGTAATTGTAAATTAATTAAATTAAAATACCTTTATAAAAAAAAGGAGAAGATATATGTCTGATATTCTTAGTCGTATAAAAAGTCCTAATGAACTAGTAGAACAACAAGGCGC
>Ga0255766_10005751_pt1 | contig 10225 bp, 11 predicted proteins | sample 071ome_23_FD_179966 | JGI IMG/M metagenome (GOLD analysis project Ga0255766, IMG submission 179966) | Coastal salt marsh microbial communities from the Groves Creek Marsh, Skidaway Island, Georgia - 071403BT metaG (version 2) | ecosystem: Environmental > Aquatic > Marine > Intertidal zone >... | reverse complement strand
ATAAATCAATTGCCTCAAAGCAAATGAGTGGCTTCGGGGGAATGATGTCCGTTGTCCTTGATACAAATTTGGAGGGAGTTAATACCTTTCTTTCTAGTCTTAAAATTTTTACCCTTGCCGAGAGTTTAGGCGGTGTAGAAAGTTTAATAGAGCATCCCGCGATTATGACCCATGCATCAATTGATAAAAAAATTCGAGATAGTCTCGGTATCTCAGATAGTCTTTTACGTTTATCGGTAGGTATTGAAGACGTTGAAGATATTATCGATGATCTAAAACAGGCTTTAGATACTATTTAATAATATGAATAATTCGATGATTGATTTGATTGGCAATACCCCCTTGATCAAATTGAAATATCCGTCGGAGTTGACGGGCTGTAACATTTACGGAAAAGCTGAATTTATGAACCCCGGTGGGTCTGTCAAAGATCGAGCGGCATTGGGCATTATTCAAGATGCGGAGGAAAAAAAATTAATTGAACCTGGCGGCACAGTGGTAGAGGGTACTTTTGGAAATACAGGCATTGCTCTAACAATGATTAATAATGCTCGTGGCTACAAAACAATTATCGTCATACCTGAAGCGGCATCCTTAGAAAAAAGAGATATTTTAAGAAATTTAGGGGCAGAACTGAGAATTGTGGAAGTGAAGCCTTATAAAGATCCGGGCAATTATCAGCATATTTCAAGACGGTTGGCCGAAGAGCTGCAAGCAAAAGGCGAAGGTTCTGTGATCTGGGCCAATCAATTTGATAACACTGCAAATTATCAATTTCATGCAAAAACAACCGCTAAAGAAATTTATGAGCAATTAGATGGAAAAGTTGATGGATTTACTTGCGCTATTGGAACGGGCGGAACGCTTGGCGGAATATCTGTGGGATTAAAAGAATTAAATCCAAATATTAAAGTGGCCTGCACGGACCCTCAGGGCGCTACGATGTATCGTTATTTTAAAGACTCAGTTTTAGAGGTAACTGGCGACCCCTCTGAGACAGAGGGAATAGGACAAGCGCGCGTTACAAAAAATGTTGAGGCATGTTTGATTGATATGGCCTATCACATTACAGATAAGGAAGCGTTTGAGCTTCTATATAAATTAATCAAAACGGAAGGTTTGTTTTTAGGAACAAGCTGTGGTGTTAATATTGCGGGTGCTATTCAAATGGCAAAAGAAATGGGCCCAGGCAAAAACATTGTCACTATCTTATGTGATGATGCGTATAAATATTTTAGTAAGATGTTTAATAAAGATTTTTTAAAATCAAAAAATCTTCCTATTCCGGATTGGATTTAATTTTATTAAAGAACAACATTCTTTTCAGGGTATTGTCTTTTAACCAATAGTGGTGATACAAAGCACCAACTATATGAAGCAAAACCATAACAAGGATAATCTTCCCCAAGATCTCATGAATATTATGAACATATTGTTTGTACTGAATATTTTTTTCTAAAATAACTGGCAAATAATTGCCAAAGAGCGATACAGTATCTCCTTGAAGGTTTGTCAGCAGGTACCCTGTTATCGGTATTAGGAAAAATAAAATATAAAAGAAAAGATGAATCATAGATGCCATTTTCATAAAAACTTTTTTTGAAGTGAGGGGATCTGGTTTGATGTTAAGCCACCTCCAACAAGCTCGAAAGATTGCTAATAAAAATATTAAAATCCCAAGGCTGTTATGAAGCATCAACACTTCATAGTAGTATTGAAAGTTATATTCTAGATTTAAACCTAAGATAAAGGTGACGATTAATATAAGAGCCATGAGCCAATGAAAAAAAATACTCACCAGCCCATAGGTATGATTATTGTTGAGAATGGGCATTAACGATAAACTAATACAGCAAAAGTATTAATAAATAATTAAAATTTCATCATCATAATTACTTATTAGAAAAATACTTATTGATAATATTTACTTATCGTTAAGATTTTATAATGAGGTAATAAAAATGAACATAGTTAAAAAAATATTTTTCGTTTTTGTCTTATTTACAAGCACTTTAGAGGCAAGAGATTATATTATTGTTCAGTCGACAACGAGTACAGCTAACACAGGGTTATTAGATCTTTTAAGTGAAAAGTTTTTAGAAGAGACAGGCATTGAAGTCCGCGCTGTTGCTGTAGGAACAGGAACAGCTATAGCGAATGCAAAAAAAGGAGATGGCGATGTCTTAATGGTTCATGCAAAGCAAGATGAACTTAAGTTTGTTGAAGAGGGATACGGAGTTGAAAGATTTGATTTGATGTACAATGATTTCGTCATTGTTGGCCCAAAAAACGATCCTGCCAATATTAAAGATGAGAATGAAATCACTGATGTGATGAAAAAATTATCATCACCAAGTTTCAAGTTTATCTCTCGAGATGATAACTCGGGGACTCATAAAAAAGAATTGTCTTTATGGAAAATAATTGGCATTCAGTCACCTGATCATAGCTCTTATATTAAAACAGGAAGTGGAATGGCAAATACCATCAATGTCGCTGCAGAAATGCAGGGTTATGTTTTAACCGACCGAGGAACTTGGATTTCATTTACAAATAAAAATGATTTAGCAATATTATTTGAAGGAGATAGTGCCCTATTCAACCCATACGGAATTATTGCCGTCAATCCTAAAAAATTTCCTCATGTAGAGTATGAAAAGTCTCAAGAATTTATAGACTGGTTATTGGTAGGAACAGGAAATGATTTGATTAAAAACTATAAGATTAATGGTCAGCAATTATTTTTTACATACAACTAGAATGAATTTAAGTTAAAGTTAGTCTATTATCAAAGAGTCCCCTTAAGGGGCTCTGCTAAAAATGATCGAATTATCAAAAGTCCTAGAAGCTATTAGTATCTCTTTACATGTAAGTTTTGTATCAACTTTATTTGGTTTCTTTCTTTCTCTATTTTTTGGTTATTTAATTGCAACTCAAGAATTTTTTTTTAAAAAATATATTGTTAGCATTTTGGGATCTTTAACCTCTATTCCTCCCGTTTGTGCCGGTCTCGTTGTATATTTAATAATAAGTCGTTCGGGCCCTCTCGGCTGGATGCAGCTTTTGTACACCCCATCTGCGATGATAATCGCTCAATTTATTATAATTTTCCCCATTATGACCACTTTGATTATTAATTACATAGAGCAAGAATACCCTCCTTTAAAAGAGGAACTTCTTTCGTATGGCGCATCTCAAAGAGATATTCTTATGCTGATAATTACAAATCAAAAAAGCATTTATCTTACTATAGCATTAATAGGATTTGGTAGAGCTATTAGTGAGTATGGCGCGGCAGCAATAGTAGGAGGCTCTATTGATCATGTGACTCGTAATATGACGGCCATGATTGCGTTAGAAACAGCCAAAGGAAATATTATAGTTGGGGTAATTTTAGGAGCAATTTTGATTTTTTTATCATTGCTCATTTCTTTTGGAATAAATTATTTTAAACAAAATGATTAAATTAGAAAATATTAATTATCAAATAAATCAAAAATTAATACTTCAGGGCATTAATTTAAACATAGAGCAAGGCAGTACAACTGTCATAATGGGAAAAAATGGTTCAGGTAAATCGACATTATTAAAACTGCTCAATCAAATTATTCAACCTACCTCAGGACTTATCCAGTCTTATTTAAAAAATCCCATTCCAATGTTATTTCAAAAACCTTTAATATTAAAAAACACAGTAAGTTATAATTATCAAATACTTCAGAAAATAAAAAAATTTAAGATTAACACATCATGGTTTGACCAATTTAAACTCTCTGCTCTTGAAGACCAAAAAATGAACTCTCTCTCAGGAGGAGAAAAGCAAAAATTATTTCTTGCTCGGATAATGAGCTTTGATCAATCAACGTTGTTTTTAGATGAACCTAATCAAAGTTTAGATTTAGAAAGTGAAAAATTGTTAGCAAAACTTTTGCTCCTTGAGAAAAAAAATAAAACAATCATTCTCACCCTCCATGATTTTGAGATGGCTAAAAAAATAGGAGATTATTTTATATATTTAGAGAATGGAAAAATTTTGTTACAGGAGAATAGACAACAATTTTTTGATCATTTTTCTTCTTAGTTGTTGTTAATCTACTAATCAAATTATTCGTAATTTATCAATATATGAAAAAACTCTTAATCATTTTTATATTTTCCGCTAGCGCTCTATTTGCCAATGATGTTATCCATCAAAGACAAGGGTCAATGCAAGAGTTCAACAAATTGATGAGATCTGCTACCCAAATTTTAAATGATGGTGAAACCCAAGGGTTAGAAGATATCTATACAAAGATAGAGTCTATTATGATTGAATATCCTAATCTTTTTCCAAATGATAGCTTTGAAGGCAAAACTAAAGCTAGTCAAAATATTATCGAAGATAGGGACGCATTTAATATCATTGCTCAAGATACAAGCGGTCTGGCCGCTCTTGCGAAGATCGCAGCAAGCAATAACGATTTAGAGGCCGTACAGCAACACCATCAAAATCTTTTTGGTAGCTGTAAAAGCTGTCATTCTCGTTTTAAAAATTAATCAGTATAAATCTGGTCCTGTTGGGATAATCCCATTGGGATTGATAGTGGGATGACTTCCATAATAGTGAGTCTTGATATGATCAATATTGATAGTGGGTTTAATTTTTGCGTTTGATTTGATTAATTGTAAATATCGATTGATATGGGGGTAATCAATTATTCTTTTTTTATTACATTTAAAATGACCTACATAAACAGGATCAAATCTTAATAGTGTTGGAAACAAGCGAAGATCACATTCTAACATTTCATCCCCAAGCAAATAAGAATTTTGTTTAAGCATTGCTTCAATTTGATCAAGTGCTGTAAATAATTTACCTAATTCCTCTTCGTAAACAGATTGTTTAGTTGCAAAGCCTACTTTGTAGACGCCATTATTAATATTGTGATATGTAAAATCATTAATCTCATCAATTTTTTTTTGAAATTTTTCTGGATAAAAATCTAAATTATTATTAGTAAGCTTATTAAAAGAATAATTGAACATTCTGATAATCTCAGATGACTCGTTACTTACAATAGTTTGGTTTTTCTTATCCCATAGAACAGGCACTGTCACGCGCCCTGAATAATTTGGATTTGCTTTAAGATATATTTGATAAAGATACTGTTGAGAAAATAAATGATCTGGTGTTGTGCCAGGAAAACTTTCCTCAAAAGTCCATCCATTTTCTAGCATGTATGGATTAACGACGCTGAAAGAAATATGATTATCTAAATCTTTCAAGCTGAGATAAATTAGAGTACGGTGAGCCCACGGACAGGCTAAAGAAACGTAAAGGTGATAGCGGCCACTATCAGGAGTAAATTCAGTATTGAAATCAATAAAATTTCTAAACTGAGCTTCGGTTCTAATAAATTTTCCGCCAGATTTCTTGGTGTCATACCATTGATCAACCCATTTTCCATCTATTAAAAGTCCCACAAAAATAAACTACGATGATGCATTAAAATAGATTTAAATAATATAGAGTTTGTTTTTATCAATCATTTTAATCTTCTGCGCATTCTTTAATTCTGTGATCCCTCGACTTACAGTTTCGATTGTAAGTGCCAAATAATCTGCAATATCTTGCCTGCTCATAGGTAGGCTTATAGGATTATCAGGAAGACCAATTTTTTTTCTCTGTGTAGAAATATTTTTAAAAAACTCCATTAGTCGATCTTTTGCATGAAGTTTTGCAATAATGATTGATTGTTTTTGCATAAATTCTATTTCTTGAAAGTTTCTTTTTAAAAGCTCTTTAGTAATCTCAGGAGAACTTTTATTAAGTTCATCAAATTCAGAAATAGCAAAAGAACATATTTCTGCATCACCTATAGTCTCAGCTGAATTTAAATAGGTATCTTGATCTGAAGACAGACCCATAAAATCCCCAGGGTATAAAAAACCCATGATGTGCATTCGTCCATCATCAAGAAGTCGATAAATCTTCACATTGCCTGAGCGCACATTGAAATAATTCTTAACAGGATCTCCTTGGAAAAAAACTGGCTCCTTATCTTTATATATTTTAGTTCTTTTAAAGGAGTCTACTTTTTTAACTTGATTATTGTCCATTTTACCACAAATAGAAAAGCGTTTTGCGGAGCATAAGGAGCACTTAGCAAACTGACTTTGTTTTTCTACTTGTTGATTATAAAGATCGTTTTTTTTCATCTAAATTTAAAGATTAACAAATTGAAATTTTTTATCAATCGTAGCTCAGTTTGGTGACTTTTCCGCCAAATATTTTATAAGCAAGCACAGTATATCCTAATAATGCTGGGAGCGTTATGCACGCCCCAATGAATAAAATAATTAAAGAAGATCTATCAGAAGCCGCGTCTTGAATAGTCAAAGTCGTGGGTATTATATAAGGGTAAAAACTATAGGCTAAGCCAATAAAACATAATAGCGATATTATGATTGTTAACATAAATGGAAGAAGCGAATAATCATCTTTATTTTGGGGCATTTTTAAAAACAAAAAATATCCCATCAATAAAATTAATAGGCCAGTCAAAATAGGGATTGGTGATAAAAATAAAAAGTTAGGCATAGAAAACCATTTAAGAAAAATATGTTGGTTAGCAATAGGAGTGCCAAGAGAAACCAAAGCAACACATAAAACAGCACCGATCAAAGAAATACGTGCCCACTTAATAGCCTTGATTTGTAAATCGCCCTCTGTTTTATAAATTAACCAATTTGCTCCAATTAAAACGTATGCAATAGTTAGACAGATAGAGACCATAATTGAAAAAATAATACTTAATACGTTCTGATCAAATCCAGTAATATAAAAACCAAGCATGTAGCCTTGTGATAAGGACGTTAGCAAAGAACCGCCAAAAAATGCAAAGTCCCAAAGATGTTGTGTTTGAGGTCGGGATTTAGCACGAAAATCAAATGCGACTCCACGAAAGATTAAACCAGCTAACATAAAAAAAATTGGTATATATAAATTTCCAAGAATAATTCCATGAGCTTTTGGAAATGCTACCAACAGTAATCCAACCCCAAGAACCAGCCATGTTTCATTGGCATCCCAAAAGGGCCCAATGGATGCAATCATTTGATCTTTGTATTTGCGTTGGGAGGGGATTACAGAAAGAATACCTACGCCCAGATCATATCCATCTAAGAGACCATACAGCAACATTGATATCCCCATTAAAAAAACAAAAATTAATGGCAAGTTATCTAGAAAAAAATCCATAAATTAAGAAGCCACCAAATTTCTTCTTTGCCCTGTTTTCGGATCAATGGCCGTATTGAGCCCAGTATTTTCTTTCCCTGCTAAATAAAAAATTGTTGTGATAAATGCAAAAAGTAAAATTGAATAAATTATTAGATATCCAATAAGCGAAAATCCGATGTGAGCGGCAGGAGTATTGGTAACAGCGTCTTCGACTTTTAATATCCCACTTACTAAATAGGGCTGCCTTCCAATTTCTGTAGTATACCACCCAGCCAAAGTTGCAATCCATCCAGAAAATGTCATTCCAATCAGAATTTTTTTTAAAACATTTGGAATTTGTTTTTTTCTAAAAATAAAGTAGGCAGCAGTCCAGGATACCAGTAACATCAATAATCCCATTCCTACCATTATTCGAAAACCCCAAAAAACAGGACCAACAGGAGGATGCTCTCCTATAAAGTCATTTAAACCCTTTACCTCACCATCAAGATCATGAGTTAATATCAAGCTACTAATTTTTGGTACACTGATCTCAAAATCATTTCTTCTTTTTTCTTCATTAGGTAGTGCAAAAAGTATAAGGGGTATTCCAGGTTGGGTGTCCCAGTTACCCTCCATTGCGGCAATTTTTTGAGGTTGATGCTCTAAGGTATTTAAACCATGCATGTCACCAACAAGAATTTGAATTGGAATGACCAAAGCAGCGACTGATATTCCAAATTTTAAACCTATTATCGCTGAGTCTTCTTTTTTAAGTTTCAATATTCGAAAAGCAGATATGCCGGCAATTAAAAAAGATGCTGTTAAAAAAGATGCAAATAACTTATGTGTAAAACGGTACGGCATAGAAGGGTTAAAGATGACCTCAAGCCAATTAGTTACAAATGCTTCACCATTGATAATCTCATAGCCTGATGGTGTATGCATCCAGCTATTAAGTGCTAAAATCCAAAACGCAGAAAGGGTTGTCCCAATCGCAACTAAAGCAGTTGCGGTTGTATGCAGCCAGGGTTTAACTTTGCTAAAGCCAAAGAGCATAATGCCTAAAAAAGTTGCCTCTAAAAAAAATGCCGTCAATACTTCATAGCCCAATAATGGTCCAGCAATATTACCTACTGTATTCATAAAGCCCGGCCAGTTAGTTCCAAATTGAAAAGACATTGTAATTCCACTTACCACACCCATCGCAAAGCAAAGAGCAAAAATCTTAGTCCAAAAAAAATATAAATTAATCCACTTTTGATCACGGCTTAACTGGAAGCGAATTTTAAAAAACAATAAAAACCATCCCAAAGCAATGGTTATTGCAGGGAAAAGAATATGAAAAGAGATATTAGCAGCAAATTGTATTCTAGATAGCAATAAGACGTTTTCCACATTTTAAATTTATTTAAACAAACACATGAAACAATTGAAAAAAAGTAGCATTTGAATTTTTTGATTTATATCAAATTGATTTATGAATATATTTTCTCTTATAATTAAGAAAGAATTTGGAGGAATGATGCATCAGGATAATCATTATAATATCATTGTTGTAGGTGGAGGATGTGCGGGTTTAACTGTTGCTACCCGATTATATAAATTAGATAAAAATTTAAAAATTGGAGTTATTGAACCATCCGATACTCAAAACTATCAGGCAGCTTGGACATTAGTTGGCGCAGGCTCTTACAAGCGCTCTGACACTCAAAGATCCATGAATGATGTTTTCCCAAAATACCTCTCTCGTATTAAAGCCTTTGCCCAAGAATTTTTTCCTGAAAAAAATACAATAAAAACCAATGAAGGTGAGTATACTTATGATCAGTTAGTTGTTTGCCCAGGTTTGAAAATTGACTTTGCTGGCATTGAAGGTTTAGAAAAAAGTCTTGGTAAAAATAATGTTTGTACAAACTATTCTGCGGATATGGCCGAGTATACATGGAAAAGTTTACAATCCGTTAATGCGGGTAGTAATGTTTTTTTTACTGAGCCAGGTATGCCCATTAAATGCGCCGGAGCCCCTCAAAAAATTATGTATTTGGCATCAGATTATTTTCGAAAAAAAGGCCAATTAACAGACGTCAATGTAGAGTATTTTTGTGCAAAGCCTGTTATTTTTGGCGTTGCGTATTTTCAAAAGCCCTTGGAGGATATTTGTGACTATTATGGTGCCCAAAGAAATTATCAACATAATTTAATTGCCATTGACGGCGATTCTAAAGAAGCCACCTTTAAAATTATCAAAGAGGGAGCAGAAAATAAGGAAGTAACCAAAAAATTTGACTTCATTCACATTACCCCTCCACAAACAGCCCCTGATTTTATTAAAAACAGCCCTTTGGCAGATGACGCTGGTTGGGTAAGTGTTGATCAAGGAACATTGAAACATACAAAATATGACAATATATATAGCTTAGGAGATGTTATGAATGCTCCCAATGCAAAAACAGGGGCTGCCATTAGGAAGCAGGCACCTATTGTTGCCCATAATTTGATCTCAGATCGCCAAAAAAAATCCGACTACAAAAGATATGATGGATATGGAGCTTGCCCATTGACAGTCGAATATGGAAAAGTCATGTTAGCAGAGTTTTGCTATGGAGGTAAGGTTTCTCCGAGTTTTCCGCTTGACCCTCGAGTGCCTAGATCAAGTTATTGGTGGCTGAAAAAGAATATTTTTCCATTCCTTCAATGGAATGTCATGTTTAAGGGACAAGATTGGAATTTTCCAGTTCATAAACCTCTGGCTACATAATAAGGTTTCTTTAAATTTGATTTAAATCAATGCACAAAGACGAATATGTGTTAATAATTTGGCTATGATATTTAGACAGTTATTTGACCATACTTCCTCTACATATACATATGTTGTTGCAAGTAGAAAAGGCGGCGAGGCCCTTGTTATTGATCCCGTATTAGAAAATGTTGAACGATATATAAAGCTAATGGAAGAACTTGATTTAAAATTAGTCAAAGTTATTGATACGCATATTCATGCTGATCATATTTCTGGTATGG